>Ga0209542_10002368_pt1 | contig 42337 bp, 43 predicted proteins | sample RifCSPhighO2_01_FD_184028 | JGI IMG/M metagenome (GOLD analysis project Ga0209542, IMG submission 184028) | Soil microbial communities from Rifle, Colorado - Rifle CSP2_plank highO2_0.1 (SPAdes) (version 2) | ecosystem: Environmental > Terrestrial > Deep subsurface > Rock core/Sediment ... | reverse complement strand
GGCCAAAGAATCCAGATATTCTTTAATGACATTCTAAAAGCAATCTTAAGGTTTTTTAGATAGAATCATCTTTGTCCCAAGTGAAGGTTAGCAGCCTAAAGTCAAACCTAATCGAATCAAATAGCGAACTGACAAGAGGGTTGCCTCATCCGGAGAATGTCGGTTTTCTACGATGGATGCATAAGGTTTGAAGCTGCTAACCCGAGCGAAGCGAGATTCGGGACAGAGCCGGCATCATCAAAAGATTTTTATACTCGCCTCAAAAATGTATTAGCATGGCAGACAAGATCGAAAAGCTGGTTCCAGACACTTCTGTCCTGATTGAGGGCATTGTCTCATCAAAAATCAGGAAAAAAGAATTGCAGGTTTCCCAAGTGATAATTCATGAAGCAGTGCTGGCCGAACTTGAGCACCAAGCAAATGAAAACAAAGCAATTGGCTATCTGGGGCTTGATGAGATCCAGCGCATTAAGGAGTTGGCCAAGGATTTTGAGCTTAAATTTGCAGGTCAGAGGCCGAGACCCTCAGAAATAAAGTATGCCTCTCTGGGAGAGATTGATTCTATGATACGGCAGTTGGCCTATGATGAGTCTGCCACTTTGATGACCTCTGATAAAGTCCAGAAGAAAGTTGCGGATGCCAGAGGCGTCTCAGTAATTTACATTGAACCTAAGTCAATTACCAAGAAAATAGCCCTAGATAAATTCTTTGATGAGACTACCATGTCGGTTCATCTGAGGGAGAATGTAGTGCCGTACGCAAAAAGAGGCATGCCAGGCAACTGGAGTTTTGATGCTTTGCGGAACACTGTTCTCAAGCAGGAAGAAATACAAGACATCTCCAGGGAAATAATTGAGAATACAAAGCTGAGGAAGGATGGCTTCATAGAGATCGAACGTCCCGGCAGCACCATCATCCAATTAGGATCATATAGGATAGTAATCACTAAGCCGCCATTTGCCGATGGCTGGGAGATTACTGCAGTAAGGCCGGTACGGAGCCTGACGCTTGCTGACTATAAATTGAGTGAGAAGCTTCTGAAGCGCATAGCTGACCAGGCTGAAGGGATTCTCATTGCAGGAGCGCCCGGACATGGAAAATCAACTTTTGCGCAGGCATTGGCAGTGTTCTATGCCTTGAAGAATAAGATTGTCAAGACCGTGGAAGCCCCCCGGGATTTAGTTCTTCCTGATGAAATAACCCAGTATTCAATATCCCATGGTGATGTGCAGGAAATCCATGACATACTCCTATTATCCAGACCAGACTATACCATTTTCGATGAGATGCGAAACACCGACGACTTCAAGTTATTTGCTGATTTGCGCCTGGCAGGCGTTGGCATGGTGGGTGTTGTGCATGGAACAAATCCTGTTGATGCCATCCAGCGCTTCATCGGAAGAGTAGAGATGGGCATCATCCCACAAATAGTCGATACCGTAGTATTCATCAAGGATGGCTTTGTAAACAAGGTATTAGGCTTGAGGATGACAGTTAAAGTTCCATCTGGAATGACTGAAGCAGACCTCGCCAGGCCTGTTGTTATCATAACTGATTTTGAAACAGAGAAGCTTCTCTATGAAATATACACTTATGGTGAGCAGACTGTAGTGGTCCCTGTGCAGGAAGATGTTGCAAAGTCTGGCATCCATCGCTTGGCAGAAGACAGCATAGTAAGGGAATTCATGAATTACACCTCAAAAGCAGTTGTGCAGTGTGTTTCAGACAATAAATGCATAGTGAAGGTTCCGGAACGTGATATCGCGCGGATCATCGGTAAAGAAGGCAAGACGATTGAGCAGATAGAGAAAAGGATTGGCATGAGCATCGATGTGCAGGAACTGGATGAGCAGTCTGTTCAAGTAAAAAAAAACTCTTCTGAAGCCAGCTTCAGCACAACCAACAAGAAGAATTCCTTATTGTTCGATCTGGGCATCAAGATGCAGCATAAGGATGTGGATATTTATATCGGAGATGATTTTCTGCTCACTGCTAAAGCTGGTGCTACCGGTTCCATAAAGATAAAGAAAAACAATCCTATCGGCAAGCAATTGCTGAATGCAATTCATGTAGGGAAGAGCATAAAACTCAAGGTTTAGAACTTTACATCAGTTCCATTACACGCAGGACATTCTTGTGCAACAATGACCTCCAAATTTCGTGCTTTCTCCAGTCTTCCCTCTATCTGTTGCACCTGTGGATGCTGTGGATCAGAAACGCGGTACATTTTTCTGTCCTGATAGTCAGCCCAGTATACTGGTTGGTCATGGTTTTTGCATACTCTAAGCTGGCTTGCTCCAAATCCCGGATCAATGTCGTCAACAATGAGTGTAAACGATTCTATTATAGAAAAAGACTGGCCATCAATCTCTCGGTCAACAGCATCGATCAATGAGAGGCCACTACTAACACCTTCTTTCACATCCTCTGGCAGAGCTTCATCAAGATCACGATCTTGGAATTCGTGTCTGACTGCCCTGAGGAATGCACCATACAGTGCTATCCGGTGTACTTGAGTAGAGTTAAAACTTTTTCGGGATGTTGCAGCATCAAAAATACCATACTTTTCATGCCCTAAATGCAGCCACTGTTTTCCTGCATTAGTTGGAAGTGTGTGGTTCTTCACAAAACCAGAATAAGGGACTATACCTCTTCCCAAAAATGTATCTGCAACTGTAGGGTGTCTTCGAATATACCACAAGAAAGGCTCGACTTGAGCAAGGGGTATACCATTGATGTAGGAATTTCCCTTACTTCCATTAAATACTTGAGCCTGGTAAGATACCTTATGTAAATCTATATGAGGCTCAAACTCTAGAACGTCTTTCATAGCGAACTGTTGTCTGCCCGCAATCACAACGCTTGTTGGAATGCGGACATGCACTGCAACACCATCAGCATATCTTGCTTCTGCTACAGTGTGCTGACCCCATAAATCATAATTCATTCTTTTTCACCATTCATGGAACTCTAAATCAACTTATATACTTAACTACCTATTTATGGTATAAACATACCTAAAAAATAGAAAATATTATATATAGTTACCAATTAATGCTATTTACCCATGTTTATATATAACTTATATAAGAAAAAGGTGGTATAAAATGATTGAGTTGGACCAACAGGAAGAGAAGATTGTTAGAGAACTGATAAGAAACCCTAGAATTTCTGACAACCAGATATCAAAAAGAACAAGGATTCCAGTGATGACTGTAAACAGAAAAAGAAAAAATCTTGAAAATAAGAATTTGCTGACTTATTATACTAATCTCGATTCAGGCGAAACCGGAACTGGTATGTTCAACGCAAAGCAATTGTACATCATCAAGTTTAAGATAGGAATTACGCATGAGCAATACTTCAAAAATGTGACCCTCGATTCCAAGTTTAGAGGTTTCAAAGCTACGTATGTGAGCCTTTCCTATTTAGGTGAGAAAGATGGGCATCTTGCACTCATAATGATTGTGGATGCGAGATCAGAATCAAAGCTAGTAGACGAATTCAATGGAAAACTCATCCCTTATTTTAAGGAACGGCTGGGAGAAGACTGCATCAGGCAGGTCATAACAGCAAAGATCACGCAAACAGTCAGGACGCAGCATAATTATCTGCCGAAATTCAACATGGAAAAAGGAAGGATTAGGGATGACTGGCTTGATGACTGGATATTTGTGGGAAAGGAAATCGAAAAAGCATAGTCACTGAGACAGGATCTTTTGGATCTGTGCATAAACCTCTGGATAAATATCTATGTTCAGCAGGTCAGTATGCATGTTTTTCTTGAAGAAATCAGTGCAGCTGCCATTTATTGTATAGGCTTCAGCATAAGGCAGAAGCGAATTCTCAAATATGACAACACCATCGCCATCCTTTCCTGCGGTGTCACATCCTTTTCCTGAGATAGTGTAGTATTTTACTTCTTTCGGTTCGTATAGCGGAGAATTCAACTTTCTCATGAAGATGCTCCTGTTATAGAGGTCCTGGCACTCTCTGGCTTCTCCGAGCAGATTGCAGTAATTGAATACTGAATCATCGATACCCTTATTAGGGACTGAAATAAGTATGACTTTGTTGACAGAATCTTCTCCAAATATTTGGATGTACCTTCGCGCAACAAGGCCGCCCATGGAATGCGCAATTATGTTGACTTTGGGCTTGCCTGTTCTGTATTGGAGAAGCTTTACAATGTCATTAAGCCGTATGGCATATGTATCTATGTTGTCCTTGCTCCGGGTGATATAGATGTAGCCACCTACTGAATAAAAGTAGTCATAATAATAGCTGGCCTTGACTACAACTGGATTATGTGCCAGGCCCCAGTCTCCTTTTTTGTAGTTGCTTTCATTGAAATCAAATAAAATAGTTCCGGCATTGAGGTACCCATCCTCCTGCATCTGGTACTGGATTTTGCTGAAGCCTTCCAAGATTGGTTCAGGGGAGGTCTCTCTTATAAGTGAATGCCCATGGATCAGCACAACCGGGTACAGACTCTCATTCTCCTGGCAATCAGTGCAGCATGCAGCACATTGTCCATACACACAACACAATGGTTCATTGCTGGTGAGTTCATTTTGGATTACTGGCTCAAAACTTCTGTTGATACTGGCTTGTTGCAGGTATGGTATCTCTAAGGTAATCTCTTTGGGAGTACAAAATGTTTTGACAAACGCCTCAGATTCAAGAGAAGGAAGGATGCGTGCTGTTCCGTTCTCGACTATATAATAAGATTCATTGGAAGTGAAATTGACCTGTACTGGATAGGTTGTGGCATTAAACTCCTGTAATATTCTCTTGAGGCTAGCACACGCCTCATCAGGAATAATGGTGCAAGTAGTCACCATACATTTCTTATTATTCTCTAACAAGGTTAGGTTCATCCCATACAGCAAAGTAGCCTTTTGTTCTGAATATAAGGTTGTATTAAATGAGTGAATGCTTTGATTTAAAGCTTGCAAATCTGCTTCCAGAGAGATGAGGCTTTCGTAGCCCTGCAGTGTAACATTTTCATCAATGCCTTTGAATATAGCAATTGATTGATTGAACAATCGGGAAACATTTCCCCCAGTTATCCATGGCTCTCCACTGGCAACAGCCCCTATAAATTTGTCCCGGATCAGGTTAAATTGAAAGGCCAGCTCATTTTGTTTAGCGATAGACTGGGTTACAACAACATAGAACAAGTTTACCCTGTCGGCAAGCGGTACAACCAGGAAACTTTTTTGGTACTGTTGGATTGAATAATATGATTCTTGGGACCACAACCCTGCTATATTCTCTGCCATCACCAACAACTCGTGCAGGCTTTGTGACATGTTGGTATATTCTTCTCGGAATGATACAGCTGAACGATTATCGAGGATATTGATGCTTTGGAGATCTGCGCTCATATTGTTTATGAGCATAAACTGATTGGTTAGATTCTTAGCTAATTCAGCCTTAAGCGCAGCTTCTGCAGGTGTAAGCTGATAGTTGAGCGTGATAAACGATGACTTCTGCCGGGGAGTGCTCCTGCATACAACCGAAGGGACATTCTTACAAACTACATCAAAATTGTATATCTTTTGGCCGCTCCCCTTGCGATACGGTTCAAGCACATAGGAAGCGCTATGGGACCGGCCGTCTTGCAGAAGCACAGTCCCGTTGCCTACCATAACATCCTGGCTGCGGTCAAGTAATGCATAGGAGCACTCTGCTGCACAAAGAACATCAGTATCGATAGAGAATGCAAATGTTACTTCTTGTGTTTCATTATTCGATATGGTGTATGTTCTGTCTGATGGTTTTAACTCTATAAGAAGGTCAGTTCCGAGGAAAAATCTGATCCGTATTCCAGCATAAAAAAAGAGCAGGCTGAGCAATAGCACAACCAAAATGCTCACAACCAGTACTTTCTTCCAATTGCTCTTAAGGAAGTTGGATAGCCTGTATGCCAGGCTTTTCTTCTTTTTTCTTTTCATATGTCTTTAAAATAGGTGCTCCTTAAAAAAATTTGCGATGGGGTTGGGGAGATTTGAACTCCCGGCCACGTGGCCCCGAACCACGTATCATAATCCAAGCTAGACCACAACCCCTTCATTATGCAGACACGAGATTTAGTTAATAAAGATATCTGAGAAAATAACTCCTGGCAGGTTCCCACAGACTAAGAAGCCAGTCGACACCTTCGTGGATTTTGCTTCGTTCAAGCCCACTTAGTCGGTGGTACGCAGTTCGGCTTTTTTCCAGGATTTGAACCCCGGTGTCGAACTCATGTTTACCACCTCATTTTGTTTTTATTTTTTCTTCCTGCTCTCCAGGATAACACTCTTCATTAAAACATTCATCACACATATAAGCATGCCAATCTTTGTTATGGGCCGAAATCTTTTTTCCGCATTTCTTACATTCATAATTCATATCTTCGTCATGCTTTTTGTGAAATGTTTTCATTCTTTCTTTAATATCAATTGGACCTAATGTTTCCATAAATCCGCCTTCTGCCCAAAGACTTTCTTCTCTCATTTTGGGGTTTTCCTCCTTCTTAATCATCTTTGTGATTTCTTCCGGAGTCATATTTTCAAAAGTTTTCTGAGTATGTTTCATTTCTTCTTCAAACATGTTATTTGAAATCTCCGTTCCAGCTAAAAAACTAATGAAACATGCCTCCTTTTTGGTCGCTTCTTTCAAATCCTTCTTTAGTTTTGGCCAGAGCTCCCTATCAAAAAACTCCCTCAAATCTTCTATCTCCTCCTCATTAATACCCTCTTCTACTCCTTCATCTAGGTCTACTGTCTTAGAAGGGCCTACACCATAGATTTCCTTGTACATCTCAGCAGGAGTTTTTCCGATATCAGACTGTTTCCTCACATTATTATACCAATGAAAGAACTCTTCCAACATTTTTTTGCTTTCTTCTTTGTCTTTGGGCTCTGGCTTATCTTTATAAAATTCATCAAAAGCTTGCTTGTATTCCTTAACTGCTTGGCTTTTTTCTTCCATAGTTTAAAACCTTGCATTTATTTCTGTTTTGACAGGATGTACTCTTCAATCAATTCCCTAAATTCTGTTGCTTTTATGGTGCTGTTCTGAGCTTCAGACAATTTTGCTGTCCTGTTCATTTGGTAAGTAAAAGCATTTCTTTCATCTTTTTGTTCTTTCAAGTCTTTAGCGCCTTTCTCTATTCTATGCAATTCAAGAGTTTCATCTTGTAATTCTTTGAATATTGCCAATGCTTTTGACATTCTACTCGTTGTTATCTCTGTAGGCTTTTTCTGTTCTAGTTCAGATCCTTTTATTATATAGTAATAGATAAAAGCAAGATACATTGTTTTGTGGGTGTCTTTTGCTCCTTTCGGAAGCTTTTTTCCATCCAATCCTAATAAATATTCAACCCCAAAAAACATTGAGTAATAACTTGCAGCAATAATCCATATAGTAACTGTGTCATTACCTTCAAGCTCTCCTGTTTGCTCGACCTTGTCTAAAAGATACAATGCTAAATTCAAAGAGTCTTGCGCCTTTTTCTTTGTATGGTTCAAAAAAGCAGGGTGTGGAGTATCCCACCTACGCTTGTTATCCCACTCTGTAAAGAGCTTCTTTGCTTCTTCAATATCCTCTTTTTGTAGCATGTCCCCTTACCATAGCATAATAAGGCTCTGTCCCAAAAAGCACAATTCCTTGCTCAAAAGCCTCTCTGCCAACCGTGTATTTCTGGTTTAACATATCCACAAAATCATCTGTGGTAACTATGTTAAAATCATTTTTTAATGTTGATAACCTCAAAGCTTTATTAATTTTTTCTTTGTAAAATTCAATATCTTTTCTGTTAGAGACGATAAAAAGAAGATCAACATCCGAGTCTTTTTTTTCTTTTTTATCGAACTCTTTTGAGTTTGATAAACTTACAAGGCTTTGCCTTGGAATTTCTTTAGCGTAAGAGCCAAATAAAAGTAAAATATATAGCTTTCCGGATAACGCGTCTTCAATATCTTTTGTTAGAATAGCGACGGGGGGATATTTCTTCATTAATGTATCTTTCTCAGACAATATAGCAGAACTTAAATCCCCGATTTTTGCATTTTCAAAATCTACGGAGATAAGGTTGGTATTTCCTTTTTTTTCTAGTTTTATCAGTCTTCTTCCCAATAAAAGAGGGATTATTTTATGCACAGTTACATACATTAATTTTGTATCTAATGCAATCTGATGCACGCTTTTGCTTATCAGTGGCTGCCTTAATAAATTCCCCACTATCTTGTTTTCCGTATCTTTATAGGCTTTCATGCTATATAGTTAATATATAATATTATATATTTAGTATATAAAACTTTCGTTGAAAATACGCTACGCTTCATATTTTCAACTCAGAAAATAAAAATTCGTACCGAATGGAAAGTGTAGCGGATCTAGCATGAATAGTTTTATATTTTGGTCTTATCTAAGAGATTGACTTCATAACCGAGGAACCAATTGCCTAAATAGCCCCGGGCGGATTCGAACCGCCGTCTCCGGCTCCAAAAGCCAGAATGATTGACCGCTACACCACGGGGCTCTGTTCTGTTATTAACTCCACCCTGTTTAAAAAATTATCGCTACATTTAAAAATAGCAAGAGACTAAAGCATGGCTATGCCATTCCAGAAACCGAAAGGAACGCAGGATTTCTATCCTGAAGATCTCCAAATACGGGAAAAAATATTCAATATACTTAGAAAGACCGCTATCAATTATAACTTTAAGGAGGTGGAAAGCCCTGCCTTTGAGAATCTTGACCTCTTAACCAAGAAGGAGGGTGAAGAGATCACCTCCCAGATCTTTAATCTTGAAAAGAAAGGCGACGAGAGTTTTGGATTAAGATTTGATCTCACGGTTCCAGCAGCAAGGATGTTCATAGAAAAACAGAAGGAATTGCCGAAGCCAGTGAAATGGTTCTATATTTCTCGCATGTGGAGATACGAAAAGCCCCAGGCAGGAAGATTGAGGGAATTCTACCAGACAAGCTGCGAAATTTTCGGCAGCAGCAAACCAGAAGCAGACGCCGAGATCATCAACCTGGCAACTGGCTGTTTAATCTCATTAGGATTGGCAAAAAAAGACTTCATAGTTAAGCTCAATAACAGAAAATTGCTGGAAGGACTGCTGCTGGATATAGTTAGTAAAGATAAAATTCCCGAAGTAATGCGGCTGATAGACAAAAGATCAAAATTATCCCCGGAAGCGTTTGATAGCGAGCTTAAAAAAACTAACCTTGATCCCAAGAAGATCAACAATCTTCTCACACTGGAACTGGACGAAATCAAACCAAAGAATAAACTGGCAGAGGAAGGATTAGGAGAACTGAAATCTGTCATGCGCTTGACATCTCCAGAATGTACCCGGTTTGATCTGTCAACAGCGCGAGGTTTGGCTTATTACTCCGGGACTGTTTTTGAGATATTTGATGCAAAAAGCAATTTTAGGGCGCTTGCAGGCGGCGGAAGATATGACCAGCTGATAGAATTATTAGGGGGACAGCCAACACCTGCCACTGGATTTGCTATGGGATATGCAACCTTGAACTTATTCCTTCAGGAAAAAGGCTTGCTGCCTCAAATTAGCATGGAACCCGAGTTCTATATTGGCGTTGTGGATGAGCAGTCAATCGAAAAAGCCATAGCAATAGCCAATAAATTAAGAATTAATTCTGTTGTTGAAATGGACCTTATGCAAAGGAACATTGGAAATCAGCTGAAATATGCTAATGCAATCAAGGCTAAGAAAGTTATAGTAGTAGGCCCCGATGAGATCAAGTCAGGAAATATAACCATCAAAGATATGAAGACCGGCAAAGAAGTAAAGAAGCGAATCTCCGATCTTTAGACTTCAATCTGTTTTTCCTTTATGGTATTCAGGATCAATCGGGTATTAGTCCGTTCAACAAAATCATAGGTCTGGATTTTCTTCAAAAAAGCATCCATCTGCCTTCTGCCAGGAAATCTGGCTAAAATAGCAGCATCAAACTCTCCGGTGATATCATAGACTGCAAAAACATTGGGGTGATGATCTATCTCCTTTTCCACATGGAATAGCTTCCCTTTGGATATCCTTATCTCAATCAAAACTTCGACATCAAAACCTAATTTTTCATAATCAAGAATTGTTGAATATTTCTTGATTATTCCCTCTTTCTCTAATCGGTTAACACGGTTCATGACCGTGGCAACCGAAACATCCGCTATTTTTGCAATCTCACGTAACGAAAGCTTGCTATTTCTAAGCAGGGCATTGAGTATCCTCTTGTCTTTATCGTCGACCTTCATTTTTACAAATGTTTACTTTATACTTATAAAAGTACAATAATACTGATGAATATTTAAATTTTACTAAAAAATAAGAACAATTGTTTAGTAATATAGAAGAAAACTATATAAAAGTGCTATTTTTCTTTCTTTATTATGAAAACGAAATTATCAATCTTATTTTTTTGCATTGTGTCTTTAATGCCAACCGTGGCTGCGGAAACGGAAATAAGCGCAGGTGATACTGCATGGGTATTACTCTCAGCTGCCTTGGTTATGATGATGACTCCTGCATTAGGTTTTTTTTATGGGGGCATGGTACGGAAAAAAAATGTGCTTGCCATTTTAACTCAGAGTTTTATCATTATTGCCCTCGTTAGCATTATATGGGTACTGATTGGTTACACCTTAGCCTTCGGCCCAGATAATGGGTCTGGTTTTCTTGGAAATCTTGCCCATGTTGGCCTTAGAGGTGTTGGAATGGAAGCTGATCCGAATTATAGTTCAACCATTCCTGCGCTGGCATTTATGATATTTCAGGCAATGTTTGCAATCATCACACCAGCTTTGATTATAGGTGCTTTTGCAGACAGAATGAAGTTTGCTGCATTCATACTGTTTATCATAGCGTGGTCAATATTTGTGTATGCTCCGGTAGCACACTGGGTGTGGGGTGTAGGTGGGTGGATTCGCAGTTTAGGTATGTTGGATTTTGCGGGTGGAACTGTGGTCCACATTACTGCCGGCGTTTCAGCTCTCGCAGTAGCATTGTTGATCGGCAAGCGAGTTGAATTGAATGCAGGCAGTGAAATAAGGCCGCACGACATCACCATGACCATTTTTGGAGCAGCGTTCCTATGGTTTGGCTGGTTTGGTTTTAACGCAGGCTCTGCGTTAGGAGCGAATGGGTTGGCGGCACAAGCCTTCGTTGTTACTAACACAGCAGCAGCAGCAGCCGCTTTGTCGTGGATGGCAGTAAGTTGGATTCACAATAAAAAACCAAGCAGTATGGGTATAGTTACTGGCGCTGTGTGTGGTTTGGTTGCGATAACACCTGCTTCAGGCTACGTAAGTGTGGCCTCCTCAATAATCATTGGGGTAATTGCAGGTATAGCATGTTATACTGCAGTTGTTTTTATTAAGACAAGGACGAAACTCGATGACGCATTAGATGTGTTTGCCTGCCATGGCATTGGCGGCATTACCGGAGCGATCTTGACCGGAGTATTTGCTGAGATAGCAATTAATGCCGCAGGGGGCAACGGTCTAATAGCTGGAAATCCAATGTTGGTCATCATCCAACTGATCGCAGTTATTGCGACAGCAGCTTATGCATTCTTAGCAACTATAATCATATTTAAGGCCATTGACTTTGTTATTAAATTGCGTGTAACAAAGAAAGAGGAAGTGCTCGGTTTAGACTTAACACAGCATGGAGAAGAGGCTTATCCCGATATTGATATCCCTTCTTAAGAGGAGAAAATGAAACTGATTATTGCCTATGTCAAGCCAGAACGTTTCAGGGAAGTAAAGAAAGAGTTATTCAAATCAGATATATCCCGGATGTCAGTGAGTAGGGTCAGAGGTTGCGGCGAGCAAAAAGGATTTATTGAAGTGCTTCGTGCAACAACTGACGAAGTTACCTTGATGCCTAAAATACGAGTCGAGATAGCAGTAAATGAAGATTTTGTCGAACCAACTATCAATGCCATTATAAAAGGCGCTCGAACTAAGGAATTGGGAGATGGGAAGATTTTTGTACTGCCCCTGTCAGAATGCATTAGGATTCGGACCGGAATCCGTGGACCAGATGCTATAGGTGGTATGAGTCAATTCATTTCTGAAAAAAGGAAGAAAGAGCTACAGCAAGGAATAGGAAAAAAATAGTTTTGTTTACACTTAATCAAATAAAAAAATCAAGGGTGGCAAAAGCACAGAGCTCTCGCAGTCGAATAAAATTAGTAAGGTGGTGATTTAGATGGATGCAAAACAGGTATTGGAAAAATCAAAACAAGACAATGTTAAATTTGTGCAGCTGCAGTTTACCGACATACACGGTTCGATAAAATCTGTCACGATTCCGGTTGAGAAGCTGCCCGAGTCATTGGATAAAGGTACATGGTTCGACGGAAGCTCCATTGAAGGGTTTACACGGATTGCAGAGTCAGACATGTTTCTGAAGCCAGATCCGGAGACGTATGCGGTTCTTCCTTGGGAGACCGGGGAACAGTCCACAGCCCGGCTGATCTGTGATGTGTATATGCCCGATGGGGAACCATTTGAGGGTGATCCCCGTTTCATACTAAAGAAAGTGATGAAAGAAGCTGAGAATGCAGGTTATGAGTATAATGTGGGCCCCGAACTGGAATTCTTCTTGTTCAAGCCACGGGAAAATGGAGCTTTGGTCCCGGTAACCCATGACAAAGCAGGATACTTTGATTTCTCACCAATGGATTTGGCAGTTGAAGTCAGGAATGATATCATCAAGGCAATTGAAACCATGGGCCTGGAAGTTGAGATGTCCCACCATGAGGTTGCGCCTGGTCAGCATGAGATCGATTTCAAATATGGCAACGCATTGATACAGGCTGATAGGGCACTGACATTCAAGCATGTGGTGAAGAGCATTTCGCAAAAACATGGATTATATGCAACATTCATGCCCAAACCCATTTATGGAGAGAACGGTTCCGGTATGCACGTCCACCAGAGCCTGTTTGACAAGAATGGTCAGAATGCTTTCTACGATGCAAATGACAAATACAAGTTAACATCATTGGCGAAAAGCTTCATTGCCGGCCAATTGCACCATGTCAAATCAATGGCTGCGGTTGTGGCTCCAACAGTCAACTCTTACAAACGCCTTGTTCCCGGGTATGAGGCTCCGGTTTACATCTGCTGGGCGCAAAGGAACAGATCAGCGCTGATAAGGATCCCGCGCTACAGTCCAGGCAGAGAAAAGGCAACCCGTTGCGAATTGAGATGCCCTGATCCAAGCAGCAATCCTTACTTAACCTTTGCGGTTATGTTAAAGGCGGGACTTGACGGCATAAAGCACAAGATGGTGCCGCCCGCGCCTGTTGAAGAGGATGTGTATGAATTTGATGATGTAAAGCTGGCAAGCTACAAGATAGACACCCTGCCTTCTTCTTTAGGGGAGGCTATCCTTGAGCTTAAGAAGGATCCGGTCATCCAGGAAGCGTTGGGCAAACACACCTATCCGATTTATGTGGCAGCTAAAAAGGCAGAATTTGATGAATTCAGGTTGCAGGTGACTGCGTGGGAACTCGAAAAGTACTTTGAAACCACATAATTTTTTTCTTTTTTGACCTAGTTATATGTAGCAATTCCCATTAGCTACAGAAACCTTTAAATGATGCAATTTTTTTCTCATGGGTATGGTTAAGCTGGTTATTATTGGTCTAGGTACTGCAGGATTTGCCGCAGCTTTGGCAGCGAAGAAACAAGATAGATCCGCAGAGATAACCATCATTGATAAGAAGGACTTCGATTTATTGCATGTATGCGGCCTTCCGTACGTTCTTGAGAGAAAACTTCATAGCTTTGCAGGATTGAAACATGACATCAATGCAGGTATGATGGGCATTAAGGTGATAGGCAGCTGTATAGCAAAAAAAATTATACATGAGGAGAAGCAAGTGTATTATGAGAACATCCAGACAAAGGAGATTTCCTCAATCCCCTATAATACGGTTATTATTGCAGTAGGCTCTTACGCATTTATACCTCCTTTATCCGGTGTGGAGAACAACCCCCATATCTTTACTGTTGATACATTGGAGAATTCTGAAAAGCTCGATAAGGCAGTGCAGGAAGCAAAGTCTGCTGCTATTATCGGTGCAGGCGCAATTGGGGTCGAGATCGCATATGCTCTGAGAAACAGAGGTCTCAATGTTTGCCTCATCGAGATGATTCCTGCAGTGTATCCTCGATCATTAGACCCTGATATGTCTCAGAAAGTCGAATCCTTCCTTAAAGATAAAGGAATCAGCCTTTTGCTTGGAAAGAAATTGGAAAAAATAGAGGGTTCAACAATTTTCATAGAAACTGAAAAGATTAAAGCAGACATCATAGTGATGGCAACAGGAGTAAGGCCATGCATAAAGCTGGCAGGCGATTCAGGCTTGGCTACAGATAAAGGAGGAATCATCGTGAATGATAAGCTTCAAACCTCTGTTCCCGAAGTGTATGCAGCAGGAGACTCCATTACTCTCCCCAGCCTTATTACAAAAAAACAAATGCCTTCCTTGTTAGCGACAACAGCCTATAAGCAGGGTACTGTAGCAGGCACAAACGCAGCTGGAGGAAATGCTTCTATTAAGGGGACCCTGGGCACATTTGTATCTGTTGCTGGTGACATGGAAGTGGCGTCAACTGGCTTCAACACACACGCAGCAGCTCAAAATAATTTTGAGATTGTTATTGGAAAGGCCACAGGGAGCACCCTTCCAGAATATATGCCAGATGGCAAAGAAATTACCGTTAAGATAATTGCCGATAAAAAAACAGGAAAGATTTTGGGAGCCCAGGCAATCGGCCAGGGTGCTGCAGCCAGAATTAATGTGGTGTCTACTGCCATGCTCGCAGGCATGACCCTAAATGAACTATCTAATGTGGAACTGGCCTATTGCCCGCCCATATCCCAGACCTATGATGTCCTTTTAAGTGCAGTAGACATAGCAATACGAAAATTATAGTAGGTCAAACAACAATATTTTTAAAAGCTCTCCTTTTCCTCCTCTCTATGAAACCAGACTGGCTTAAAGTGAAGATTCCTTTGGGGGGATCGTATGTAAAGCTTAAATCCTTAGTAACTGGTTCAACTCACACAATCTGCGAAGAGGCCAAGTGCCCTAATCTGGCAGAATGCTGGGGCAGAGGTACAGCCACATTTCTGATATTGGGAGATTATTGCACTAGGAATTGCCCTTATTGCGATGTCAAGCATGGCATCCCATTGAAAGTAGACCCTCATGAACCAGAAAAGGTAGCAAACATCATAAAAGAGATGGGGATTAGATACGCTGTTATAACCTCTGTTACCAGGGATGACCTCCAAGATGGAGGTGCCCGTATGTTCAAGAAAACAATAACTGCCATAAAAAAGATTGCGCAGGCAAAGGTTGAGGTCCTCACTCCAGATTTTAGAGGTAACATAGACAGCATTAAATCTATTTTAGCAGCTGAACCAGATGTTTTTGCCCACAATATCGAGACTGTCGAAAGATTATTCCCGACCATGCGTCCAGGGTATACCTATAATCAATCCCTTCAGTTCCTGAAGAATATAAAAGAGATGAATCCCAAACAGGCAACCAAATCAAGCATCATGCTCGGCCTCGGTGAAATTGACAAAGAAGTCATCAAGACCATGCGGGCATTGAGGTTCGCTAAAGTGGATATCCTGACTTTAGGGCAATATCTGCAGCCATCAAAAGATCATACACCTGTCTTAAAATATTACACTCCTGAAGAATTCAGCGAATTCAAGAGGATTGGCTATGAGCTGGGATTTTCCCATGTCGAATCAGGGCCATTGGTCCGGTCTTCATATCATGCTGAGGATGCAGTCCATGAAAGTTAGGTTGTTAGATACTGGCATTCACGATGCTTTTATGAATATGGCAATTGATGAAGCCCTTTTATCTTCTAGCATGCCTGTCCTTAGGTTCTATGCATGGAAGCCGGCTGCTTTAAGCATTGGATACTTCCAGTCAAAGGAACAGTTCAATTTTGATGCTCTCAGAAGCAACAATATAGATTTTGTGAGAAGGGTAACTGGCGGAAATGCAGTCCTGCATGATGTTGAAATAACGTATTCTTTCATCATTGATGAATCCCAGATGCCTGCCTCCATTGTCGAATCCTACAAAGTTATCAGCAAGGGCTTGTTGCAGGGCCTCAAGAATCTTGGGTTAGACCCCCGCATGAATGAGGAAGTTACTAAGGGGCATAAGTCCGCAGTCTGCTTCCAGGAACCATCGTGGTATGAGATACTAGTAAATGGAAAAAAGATTCTGGGAAGCGCTCAAAAGCGAATTCAGGGAAAGCTGCTGCAGCATGGAGCAATCTTAATTGAGGCAGATATTGATACTTATTGTTCATTATTTAAGAACTACTCCACTCAGATGGCCAAAGAAGTCAAGAAACGCATGACTTCCATAGCAACAGAGCGGAACAAAAAAACAGATTATGCAGAAGTAAGGGATGCTATGGCTGATGGGTTCAGGACTGCATTAAATATGGATATTCAGAAAAGCTCCTTGACTGGTGATGAGATGGCAGCTGCGGAAACATTAAGCAGGAAAAAATATGGAACAGCTACCTGGAATATGAAATATTAGCTAAACATTAATAAATCTTCATACATTACTATGCTCATGAAAAAAGTGCTCTGCTTCGGTAGCTTTGATGTGCTCCATCCAGGACACATTTATTATCTGCGGGAGGCAAAGAAACTGGGAGACTACCTAGTTGTGGTGGTTGCCAGGGACCAGACCATCAGGGAGGTAAAAGGCAAACTACCTAAATACGATGAATCCCAACGTCTCCAGCAGGTGAGCGCGGTGCCTTTTGTAGACAAGGCAGTGCTTGGCTATGATGGGGACAAATACAAGATTGTTGAGGAAACAGATCCGGAAGTCATATGCCTTGGCTACGACCAAAAATCATTTACCTATAATCTGGAGGAGCAGCTGCGGCAAAGGGGCTTACATCCGCACATTTATCGCATGAAACCTTACAAAGAAGACACATACAAATCGTCTAAATTAAAATAGCTTTTTTGATCCGGAGAAAACCGCTATACTCGGTATCCATGACCTTTTCTGCTTCCACAATTTTGAGCTTCTTAGAGAACAGAGGGCATTTCAACACCAAAGATTCTGTTTCCCCTCCTTCTCCAGCAACATTGATCCTATATTTTGTATGCAGTTGCGCTAGCTCTAAGATAGCTTTTTCATCAATTTCCCTGCCGAGCCACTTTTCACTAAGTCCTGCAGCAGCTACTTTCGTAATTATGGCTGAAAATCCTTCGGTGAGAAGGGTATGCAGTTCTTGTTCTTGATCCACATGCCATAATGGAGCAAAAATCTTTAATTCTAACGAATCACATATCTTTTCAATCCGCTCCCTTTGATAGTTAGAATACAACGCCCCTGTTACAATGCCTTGGATATGGTAGGTGTTCTTTGCTTTGAGAATTGCTGCCTTAAGATCAGCAAGCTCCTTCTCCTTCTCCCCCCTCGTTTCCTGAATGACCAGTGGAACACCCATGGATTCTGCTTGCAACGGTGCGAGGTCAATAGTGGGCGTATGGAACATAAAAGAATCAGGATTGCTGCTTTTTAAAGATATCAGACAGCCGATTTCATAATTTTGCTTTACCATAATCCAGGTAGCTAATGCGCTATCTTTGCCAGTGCTCCAGAGAACACCCAACCGGTTGTTAGGTCGTTGGTAGAATCTTTGCAAGTATCTTGATTTTGAAGCATGTGCTCGATGTGCAAGCTTTTCTAAAGCTCTGTCAAATTTGCTCCCATATTGCGCTGCTTTTTTCTTGCGTTCAGCATACTCATCAGGAATGCCGCATCTCTTGGCAATTTCTCGTAATACAATCTTATTTCTATCTCCGCTGATTTTCATGTCGCCGGGTATAGACAATGCATAGGCGATAAGCTCTTTGTCAAGGAAAGGTACTCTTAATTCAATATTGTTATGCATCGTAACCACATCATCCCGGTACAAATCCCTTTCATACATCTTGAGCAATCCTGAAAGGCATTCTTTGTTGATGTCCTGGGATTTTTTGTGTCGTTCATAGCCTGCGAATATCTCTTCACTCCCCAATCCAGAAAACATGACCTTGATGCCATCTTTCTGGGCTTGTTCGCAAGCTGCATAGAAAGGAAGCGCCACTCCCACCTTAACTACATTAGAATCTTCTATCAAGGGCACGACTGTAGCAAGCAGCTGCTCTGTTTCCTTTAGGTCTAGTTTTTTTATCTTAAGATTGAATCCAAGTTCTGCAGCGACTTTTTTTGCATACACTAAATCCGGGGCATCTCCCATACCCCTTTCTTCCAGAACAGCAGTATAGCAGATAAACTCCTTCCCGAGCTTTTTGCAGAGCAATGCCAGCATTGTAGAATCAATGCCACCTGAGAATAAGATGCCTAATTTTTTGTCTGGGATTCGTTTTTTAACAGCAGCAAGCAACAATTCCTCTGTTTTTTCAATTACATTATCTGTACGCATCTTTCCTATCCTGAAAAATTCCCGTCTGATCCTGGTGAAAGAGCCTTTCTTTAGGTTATAACACACAATAGTCCGTGGATTTAGCTCCTCTATGTTTGCATATCCTATCTGCTCTAATGCCTTCCTTTCGGATGCAAAAGCAAATCCTTTCTCAAGCGAGAACCAAACAGGTTTTACTCCCACTATATCTCTTACAACATAGATTTCATCTTTGTGCCAGTACGCAAATGCATAATCTCCATCAAGGATCTTGACTGCTTCTAAGAGACCTTTGGCTTCAATCAGATCAATCAGAAGTTCAGAGTCATTCCCCGACTGCAATCCATACCTTTCCTTCAATTCCTGCCAATTATAGATCTCGCAGTTGGAAACAAGCACTCCTTTTTTCTTGATGGGTTGTGGCACTATGCTTACCACTGAATGAAGTGCGTGCGCAATTATATTATTTCCTGAAATGCCCCTAAGATCCTCCACCTTTTTTCCGATATGTATCTCCCTGTCATTAAAAATACCGACCCCATCTCTGCCGCGCTCTTTTAAAACAGAAAGGCCCCTCACTATATCAGCAGCAGCGTCTTTCTTGCCAAATATGCCCACTATGCCACACATACCTTGTTAGAATTCAGGCGTATTTAAAAAGCTATTTCAACTCTACCACATTGGTCGTTTTAAGCGATATTCCTTGTTTCTTAAGGTCAGCAAATTTTTCAACCTGCAGCCTGGTTATGGCAAGAAATGCAGCATAATCTGCAGGATTAATTTTTCGTATCAGAAACTGGAAGGTATTCATGTGGGTTCGGTACACCTGCCCCATAATTTTGTTCTTGTTGAGGCATTTCTTGCAGATAAAGTCCTTGCCTATCACTTCCAGCCAGCGATCTTCCTTATTGCAATGAGAGCAATTCATAACTCTTCATCATTTAGGAAATCTTTAAAAACATATCTCTTTTTGCATCTTATGTGGAAAAGAGATATCTTAGATTAGTGCACGGAATTAGGGCTTATTTCCTAAAATCAGGAATGAAAAAGGCAGTCATAGGCCTGTCAGGAGGCATAGATTCTGCGCTGTCCCTCAGGTTAACAGCAGATGCTTTGAGGAGCAAAAATGTAACTGCATTATTGATGCCCCAGAAAGGCCTTACTAAGAAATCAAACATCTTAGATGCTATCGATCTCTGCAAGATTCTTAACGTAAAATACCATATAATCCCCATAAACCAGTATCTCACGCCAATGAAGCAGCTTCCATGGGTTCAAAATAAGGCTGCTGTCATAAATACCAAAGCGCGCATCAGGGCAGTCATATTGTACAACTACGCCAATTCCCATAAAGCATTGGTCATTGGCACATCGAATAGGACTGAGATGGCTTTAGGGTACTTTACTAAGTATGGTGATGGCGCTGTTGATATTGAGGTGATAGGCAGCCTGTACAAGACTCAGGTGAGGAATATGGCCCGTTATCTAAGGCTGCCTGAGAACTTCCTGACAAAAGAACCGTCTGCAGAGTTGTTCCCTGGCCATACTGATGAGTCAGAAATCGGCGAGACCTATAAAACCATAGATGCTATGCTGCAGGGAAGAAGAAAGAAAAGTGATCGGATTCTCAAGATTATAGCAGCTAATAGGCATAAAACAAAACCAGTACCAACCATAAAATGATTGCGCTCTTTATCGGAAGATTCCAGCCATTCCACAAGGCACACCTTCATGATGTACAGTTGGCGCGCAAAGAATGCAAAAAGGTGGTCATAGCCATCGGTTCATCACAAGAATCAGGCACCCCTGAAAACCCATTCAGCTATATGGAGAGAAAAGATATGATTACCGCAGCACTGAAAGCGAATCATATCTCTGCCTATACTATAGTTCCTGTTCCCGATATCCACGATGACCAGAACTGGGTAGAACATGTACGGAGCATTGTGCCTCACTTTGATATTGTGTATACCGGAAATGATTTCACTGATAAATTGTTTGCTGAAAAAGGTATACAAGTGAGAAAAATAGAGCTAATACCCAATATTAATGCAACTGAGATACGGGAGAGAATAATCAAAGATAAGGATTGGCGTTATCTGGTTCCGAAAGAAATTGCTGAAGAGATTATCAAACTAAATGGTGTAGAAAAGATTAAGGATATGCACTAGATCTTCCTAATCAGGTTATTGAACGTTTTCTCAATATCCATATGCTTGAATTCAAATCTTTCGATTTCTCTCCAATCTGCTTTAACCTGATCAAAGAAAGTGATAATATTCATCTGCGGCTTCAGAAAATCAAAATCCCTTGCCACTTCAAACCCATAATCAAAGTTTTTCAGCTGGGGAACTCTAAATTGAAAATCAGTCTTGGGCAGTAATTCCTTGTTCATTTTGGTAAAATCACGGATGTGCATAAAATAAGAAAAAGGAACCTTGTTTATTAAGGTTTCTAATGATTAGGCTTATCTTTTTCGGCCTAATCTGAGGTTTGGGAAGTATCTATCTCTTAGTATCAATGTTGTTATGGCCAGCAAAAGCCCAGCACTTACAGCTCCACCTTGCATTCTTCCAGTATTTATACCATTATTATATGCCATTCCTGCTCTGGATTCTGCCAGTTCACCTGTCTGCTCAAATCTGCCCATATCTACTACGGTCATTGCATCCGGATTGTTATATACTTGTATCTCAAGACTGCCTAGGGATGGAACAATGGTAGCTCTAACCTCGGCATCAGGACCCATAGGGGTCTTATACTGATCTGCCAGTTGTCGAGCAACAGAGGCAACATTTGACCAGGGTACACTCCCCACCATATCAATCCGATGTGTACCGCCTAAGTTAGTATTATGATATCCTATACCGTTTGTCCCACTTTGAACATTTCCAAATCCTACTCCAATACTTACCATTTTTCATACCTCCAATTTTTAAATAGGCTGTCCCCAAAAGAATATTTCTCCTGTGGAGAAATCTCCCATACAAGGATCTGGAACACCAAACTTGAATTTTATGTCCATTTTTCCTTCAGGGGGCAACACGTTGCCTGCATCATAATCGGTACTACCAATTGTTAGAAGATCATTGCTTATGATTTCTGCATCATTGTAAAAATCTCGGGTAAACACATTGCCATAGACAATCGGCCTATACCCTTCATTATCTGCATTATCATCAACACCATCTCCGTTAGCAGTGTCGTATGCTCCACTTACTGCATAATAACAGAAGTGATCATGGTTATCCTTGCTCACTTCAACAGGGTCATGTATCCATGATTCAATATCGCATACAGTAGTTGTTGAGGGTCCGGATTCCAGTTCAGGTCCTAACAATGTAGTACTTCTCACATCCTGGCTCAATTTAAGATGGTTATATTCAGGACATCTTGCACCAGAGTTTGTTGCATCATAGAAATCTGTTCCACTGATGAACACTTCCTGCAAGACTCCAGAACCTTGCTCCGCGCCATTTTTTACGGTTATAACCTCAGAGTAAGCTACTTCGCCAGGTATTATGTTGTCAAAAGATAGGTCTCCCTCAACATCAAGCTTTACTTCAGGATTAAAGAAGTAATATTCTAAATCTTCTTCCTGAGTATAACCATCTACACTTATAACCTTACCAATAGAATAATACTCACCATGCATTGAATCAGGAGTCTCTACAGTAAGCACACATGTATCGTATGCCATTGTGTCCTTATTAAATTCGGTAATAGGTTCTTCACCAATACGTGCATTGCAGCTAACCGGAATGGTACTTGGACCAGATGATTCTACGCAATTAACCTCGATGTCGTTACCCGCACCTAAATTTGATCCGAATGTAACAAATACATCCTGGATCTCTTCAATCCCATTTCTGTCAAAGACCAAGTAATCTAGGACCACCTTTTCACCTTCAAATGCATAGTTGTTCATCCTTTCAGGAGGTTCATTTCCTCTTCCTTCGTAAACAATATCATCAGCAATAATCCTGCTATCACACTTCCATATCTCAGGTTTATGTTCATCAGGAATTATTGCAGGTGTTGTTGAAGTCGAAATAACAACATCACTTACCTCACTTCTATTATCAGCAAGCGCAGCCCAGAACTTGATCTGCCCTACATTAAAATCACCACTACAAGGCTCTGGCAATCCCAATTTAAATGTCAAGGCCATCTCCTGGCCAACACCAAGCTTATTCCCATCATCGTTTAGAATCTCTGCATCATTCTTAAAATCCTTGCTGATCTCAGTCCCATATACAATAGGTTTATACCCTTCTGCATCGCTATTTGGAGACTTTGGAGTAAAATAAGGCCCATTAACTGCATAATAGCAGAAATGGTCATGATTGTCTTCTCCCTCTTGACCATTAATCCAACTGTCAATATCACAAGCAGTAGTATAAGTTTGTCCTGACTCAGCACCCTCTCCTAAATTATATCTCAAATCCTGACTTAACTTCAAATGATTAGCTACAGGACATTTTGCACTTCTGCTTTCGATATCAGTAAAGTCAGTACCAGAAACATAAAGATCATACACTGCTCCGGATCCTGTTTCTGCTTTATTATTCAATAGGATTGGATTAGAATATGCAACAGAGCCTGCTTGTACATTGTCAAAACTAAGGTCTCCTTGGATGCCTAATTCAAGATGAGGGTTTGCAAAGAAACTCAATCCGGTGTCTTGACCCCATCCGTACCGCTTATTGATAGCGTAATATGTTAAAGATAGAGTACCGTGCATATCCTCTGTGATAGGCAAAATACAATCAAACCAACCATCAGTACGCAATTGAAACCTTTTCAATTCCCGTTTATAATCCTTTGGCAGATTTTTATTTCCTTTATCTAGAGTGCATTCTACATTTCCCTGAAAACCTTCTCCTCGGTAAACAACAAATGTCCTAACGCCCTTCAACAAGACGGGGTTTCGTACAAAAACAGACGACACAATCTCCTCATCATTCAAAACAATATTACCGGGTCTTTCTATTAAATCATCTGAAGTTTTTATTGCTTCATTAATAACATAAACAGCTGGTGCAGGTTTCGCCGCCGAAACACTAACCGCAATAGCACTTATTATTAAAACACACAATACCCCTAAGCCTAATATCTTCTTCATAATATCTACCCCCATTAATATATTAAAAACTATAGAATCTATAATATCCTTTTAAATACTATTGTTAAATAATATATATAATACAATTACAACTTTTTTAGTAACAAGGTGGTGACTATTCAAACACACTCTTCAGAAATCCTTTCTTGCTGCTTTCCTTCTCAAAATCCTCCAGAATCTTCCTCTGTTTGGATGTTAATTTCCGTGGAACTTCCACTTCAACCTTTACTAATTCATCTCCCTTGCCATCCCCATGCAGGTAAGAGATTCCCAAGCCGTGCATCTTAAGGACAGTGCCGCTTTGGGTTCCCGCAGCAATCTTTAATTTAGCTTTTCCGCTTAATGTAGGCACCTCAACTTCTCCTCCTAAAGCAGCTGTCGTAAAGGGTATATCAACCTTGACAAATATATCATCTCCTTGCCGCTCAAATAACTCATGTTCCTTTACATGGATTACGATGAATAGGTCCCCAGTCTCGCCGCTTTTCTCAGCAGCTTCTCCTTCTCCAGAAACCCGGAGGTTAGTCCCTTCCTCAGCTCCAGCAGGAATTGCAACCTGGATTTTTCGGGTATTCTTTACTACACCAGTACCATCACATCTCTTGCATTCCTCTTTCGCAAATCTGCCCTCACCATGGCATTTCCGGCAGGTGCTTTGCGTGGAAAAAATACCAAAAGGAGTCCTTTGTGTTTTCCTCATGATGCCAGTCCCATTGCAATTAGGACAATCCACTATATCAGAATCAGACTTTGCGCCGCTTCCATTGCAATCATCACATCGTTCCAATCGCGGAATAGCAATTGTCTTCTTAACACCTTCCGCAGCTTCTTCTAGCGTAATCTCAAGGTCATACCGTAAATCAGCGCCCCGCCTGGCCTTCCTTCTCCTGCCACTGTTGACCCCAGAGCCAAAAAACTGGTCAAATATGTCTCCAAAATCAAACATGCCTGAAAAACCGCCAAAATCAGAGAAATCAAATCCTCTGCCACCAGAGAATTGTTCATAGGTGCTGCCAAACTGGTCATACTTGGCTCTTTTCTCATCATCGCCTAAAACAGCAGCAGCTTCGTTGATCTCTTTGAACTTTTCAGTAGCATCAGCATCGCTGCTGACATCAGGATGATACTTCTTTGCTAACCTCTTGTAGGCAGCCTTGACATCCTCTTTGGTTGCATTCTTATCAACCCCAAGGATCTTGTAGTAGTCCTTATCCATCGTGAGCCCAAATGGGCGTTCCTTTATATAGCTTTATTTTTTCTTCTTGTCATCCTGAACTTCATAGTCAGCATCTACTACATCTTCATCATCTTCGTTTGATCTCTTTGAAAATCCCTTAGAGTCAGAACCCTGCTTCTTTGCTTGTTCCTCAGCTACTTTCCGGTAAAGCTCTTCAGAGACCTTCTGGAATTTCTGTATGAGGTCATCCTTTGCTTTCTTGATAATCTCATAGTTCTTATCCCTGTCCTTGAGCAGTTCCTTGAGGTTTTCGATGTCTCTCTGGATAGGTTCTACCTGCTTCTTGTCTACTTTGTCGCCTAATTCCTTGAGTGTCTTTTCATACTGGGTAACAATGCCTTCTGCCTCATTGAGCGTGTCTGCCTTTTCCTTGCGCTTCTTGTCCTCATCTGCATGTATCTCAGCATCCTTCTTCATCTTCTCAATCTCATCTTCGCTGAGCTTCTGGGCAGCAGTTATCTGTATCTTCTGCTCCTTCCCCGTGCCCAAATCCTTGGCAGATACATGCAAGATTCCATTGGCATCGATGTCAAAAGTAACCTCGATCTGAGGTATCCCTTTAGGTGCAGGCGGTATGCCCATCAGATCAAATCTTCCCAATGATTTGTTGTCTGCAGCCATCGGCCTTTCTCCCTGAAGCACATTGATATTTACCGCAGGCTGATTGTCTGAGGCTGTTGAGAAAATCTGGCTCTTCTTGGTGGGGACAGTGGTATTCCTTGAAATCAGCTCTGTCCTGACCCCGCCTAAAGTCTCTATACCCAAAGTCAATGGAGTAACATCCAAAAGCAGGATGTCTTTTACCTCACCAGCCAGGACACCAGCCTGGACAGCAGCACCTTGAGCAACGCATTCCATAGGGTCAATCCCTCTTTCTGCCTTCTTGCCAACAAAATCCTCGACAAACTTCCTGGCTATAGGCATCCTCGTAGGACCCCCCACTAAGATGATCTTATTGATGTCAGAAGGCCTTAACTTTGCATCTGAAAGTGCCTGCTCCAATGGCTTCTTGCATCTCTGTATCAATGGCTCTACCAGCTGTTCAAGCTTTGCCTTTGTCAACGTCATCTTAAGATGGACTGGAGTGCCATCCTTTTGGGTTAGGAAAGGAAGATTGATGTCTGTTTCCGCAGTTGTGCTTAATTCGATCTTTGCCTTTTCAGCTGCTTCCCTCAATCGCTGCATAGCAGTGTCATCTTCGCTTAAATCAACACCTTCTTTCTTCTTGAAATCAGCAACAATGTGCTTCATCAATGTATCATCCATATCAGTTCCGCCAAGCTGGGTGTCTCCTGAGGTTGATTTGACTTCAAATACGCCGTCGCCAAAATCCATGACCGTTACATCCAATGTACCGCCGCCAAAGTCAAATACCAGGATCTTCATCTGTTTGTCTGCTTTGTCCAGACCATAGGCAAGGCAGGCAGCGGTTGGTTCATTTACAATTCTCACGACATCCAGTCCAGCAATCGTTCCGGCATCTTTCGTAGCCTGCCTCTGGTCATCATCAAAATAGGCAGGAACAGTGATGACCGCTCTCCTCACCGGCTCTCCGATGAATTCCTCTGCGTCCTTCTTTATCTTCTGCAGGATAAAGGCAGAGATCTGCTGAGGCGTAAACTCTTTTTCGTTTATCTTGTACTTGAAGCTGGTGCCCATCTTTCTTTTGGCAGCCATGATTGTTCCTCTGGGGTTTGAGACAGCCTGTCTTCTTGCCGGCTCTCCCACGAGCATCTGGCCATCTTTGGTGATGGCTACCACCGAAGGAAATGCCTTCCCATATTGGGAAGTGCCTTCTGCGCTGGGTACAATAGTAGGTTTGCCTGCCTGGAGAACAGCACAAGCGCTATTCGATGTTCCTAAATCAATTCCGATTATCTTTTCTTTCTTAGTTTTTTCAGCCATAGTATCTCACCTTGTTTATCCAAAATATTCAGGGACTTTCACAATCTCCTTGGTCTTGTCCTCTTTTTTCCTTTTTTTCTCGTATTGTTTGACAGATTCCGGCTTTTCAATCTTACCAAAATCTTTTTCATAATCAGCAACCCTCTTATTCAGGAATTCTGAAAACTTCTTGGCATGGTACACATCCAGCAATATTACATTATGCTTGATGTGGATCACTGTTCCCTCATTGCTTCGCGGATCAACTCGAGGAGTAATGCTCTTGAAGTCCAATACCATCTGCGTGGGATTGAAATTGACGCTTACCTCATGCGCAAAAAAGGCATCTCCATCCTCAATCCCAAAATTTATCTTTTTTTCAGTCATTTTTTCACCTTTTATCTTAAAATCTCAAATTTCAAGATTTTCTTCAATTGCTCTGCATTTGGCACCAGATCCGCAAGCGTGCCTCCGGGCAATGTCTTGCCTCCTGACCTCAGATACGCATCATATTGACGGATCGATTCAGGGTCATTTTTGTTCACAAAATGATTGAGCATGAACCATATGCTTAACTGCTCGCCATACTCCTCGCATCCCATTGAAATCTCGCATTCCAACGGCTTGACTTCGTGTATCTTGCATTCTTTTCCATCAAAAAAGATGCACTGTCCATACGGCTTGCCTAACACCTTAGGCCTGAACCGTTTTGTGTTGAATCTCTCTACTTCCTCTAAAAACTCTTTTTTGGTTTCCTCTTTTGTTTTTCCCAAAAAATGGGCGATCTTTGCAAGATCCTCATCCGCTAATATTCCGCTCCCCAGCTTGCACCCTATGGTACATGCATTACAGCCACATGGATGTGCCAACTTCATCACATCCTTAAGTGGTGTATCTTTACTGAGGTTTATCATCCTTTTTGCTTACTTTCACCTTGCTATATCGTAAAACCTTATCATAAAGCATGTATCCTTTTTGCAGTTCAGCCAATATGGTATCTTCTTCCTTAGCTGAAGGTTCCATTAACAGCACCTCATGCAGATGGGGATTTAACTTACCTTCTGCTTTGATGGGTTTCAGGCCTTCCTTCTCCAATAAGGTGTGGAATTGGGAATAGACAATCTCCATTCCCTTGATGAATTCCTCTTTATTCCCCCTATGCTGGAGAGATAGCTCAAATGAGTCTAAGAGGGGCAGCAGTTTCTGCAGTATATCTGCTTTGGCGTACCTTGTAAATTCTACCTTTTCCTTTTCCACATATTTCTTGTAATTCTCAAACTCTGCCTGTAATCTTTGGAGAGACTCAGTCAGCTCTGCAATTTTGACGTCTGCGTCATCTTTCTTCTTCTGTTCTTTGTTTTCCTTCACTGTATCCACCATTTCATTGTTGATTTAAAGTCAACAGAATTATGGTAAAATCTACTAGTATTTAAAGATTTCTATCCTGAAATATACATTTCATCAAAAAGTTTAAATATTTCAGCTCTTTTCATTGATTTATGCGATATTACAAAAGAAAGATCACCATCATCAATATACAAAGGCCCGCAGAAAACATCAATCAGGAATTGCAATGGTTCGGGCATTCTCTAGGCTTGTTTAGCGAGAGGGACAAGGATAAATCCTGTTTTAGGATCTTCATAGAACTTCTCAAGGCTGCAAAGCTGAGGCACCCATTGACCTCAGACGAGTTGGGCTACCATCTTAAATTGACGAGAGGGACAATCATCCACCACATCAATACTTTAATGGGCTCTGGTTTAGTGTTGAGGGACGGAAACAGATACCTATTGAGAGTGGACAATCTTTCCGAATTAACGGATGAGATAGAAGAAGACTTGCTCAGGTCTTTCAGAAAGCTTAAGGCAGTGGCAGAAAAGCTAGACGATAGGATGGGGCTTTAGCTTATCTTCTCAAAAACCTTGATGAACAATTCTTCCGGAATCTTGATGCCGGCTTCCACAAAAGCCTTGGCTAGGGTTATGCCTGCATTCTCATCATCCTTGAATCTGAATCCAAGCAATTTCTTCAAAGTATAGTCGCACAAGAATCCTTCATTCATCTGGACAACAGCCTTATTTTTGTATCTCCTTACCACTCTGTTTTCAAAGTCGATAGAGATATCATTCTGAAGATCATGTTTGTGGAGTTCCCAGGTAATTAAATCCCGGGTTATCTTCCCTAAACCATTCTCCTTAACATACTGATTAATATCCATTATAGAATGATGCTGTAGAAAATCCACATCATTGCTTATGACTGGCTTATGCACTCTCCCCAGAAATGCCTTGACTTTCTGCCGTGCTCCTTGCTTCCGTTTCTTCCATGTGTTCTCAACTAAGTAGGCATATTCATAACAATTGCCACTTTTCTTCTTTATTTTCTTGATTCGTATATACACCATCTTGAATGTACCTAGCTCGCAATACCTTATCCTACACAGTAGGCACCAGGCATATTTATACCTTTCTACTAAGAATAAGTCCTATAGTGCCAAAATTTTATAGTATTACAACTTTTGAACTATTTGCCCAGAAGGGCTCTGCTCAGAAAACACTTGGCTTTGAAAGGCATACACTCTGCAGTTATCATAGTTGGCGTATTCATTAGGAGGCATCCCTGCCTTGACACAGGCTTGTTCCAGGAATGTTTTGGCATTCCATTTCTGCTCCACAGCAACCTGGGGCAGCAGAAGCCCACTGGAGAAAGTCCCCCTGACCAGAAGACCATCCCTTCCAACCACTATCTTTTGAAAATAATCTCCGGGGTTCCTGACTTCAATTACCACCGGCTTTGAGAGAATTGATACTTCTATGGTGATCTGCTTAAATTCCTCCTCGCTTAACGGGGGAAACCGAGGATCCTTGAAAGCTGCAGACTGGGCTGCATCGATGACTGCACGATAGAGCGGGTAAAGCGCATCTGAGAAGCCAATGCATCCTCTCAGAGCTTCATTAAGTGTCAATGTTACAAAAACACCGCTCGGCTCAGAAAATTGTTTGGAAACAGTTGCAGAAACTTTAGGACTTTTTCTTGAAAAACCAGCACGTATCGATTCTCTAGCCAGATCAATAAGAATCTTTGCCTGTGCAGTACCGATCATTTGATCTCTTTGGTGAATAGCTCCTTGAATTTTGCGTTGGTCTTTTCCAGACGCTGGGACGCTGCCAGAAGTACTTTCTTAGGATCTTCTCCGTCTGTTTCAATGATGAACTTTGGCTGGCTTACCAGCGGATGCCGAATGGAATAGGTGGCAACTTTGACATGGTCATCATTCCACAATTCAGTCTTCAACGGGTTGCAGAAAGTGTGAGAAGCCCCTTTCAGCTCAAAGACGAGCTTATTTTTTTTATCCTCTAAAATATCAATTTCCATGGAATCACCTTTTAAATAAGGAAAACTGGCGCATTTAAAAACTTAACTATTTTCGACGAGAAAGTACAAACCAGGTAACCTTAAATCGATGCATCCGCTTTGAGTGGAACGGCAAGCTTGCCTTCAAAGGGAACTGAGCATCAATCTTTTCTTCAACAATAAATCCATTGTCTTTGCACATTGCTTCAATGAATGCTTTGCTCTCACTTTTATGTAAGGTATAGATCTTATTCGCCACATGCATAGCTTTCTGGACAAAAATCCTGTCAGAATGCTCATTTTGCACTCCAAAAGGCGGATTCTCCAGGATAACATCCACTTGTTGGTTAAATAGGCTGATATCAGTATTGATAAATGAAGCTTCACCAGTGACGTAAAACTCACTTTTTATTGATTCCATGTTTTCCTTGGCTATTTTAACTGCATCAGGATCCTTTTCAACAAAGTAAACCTTGCTTGCCCCTAATAAAAGGGCCCCTATGCCAAGAATGCCTGTTCCTGAGCCTAAATCTGCTATGATTCTGCCAGAAATGTCCCCTTTCATGTAGGAATGCCACACTATAGCGGCAGCTATCTCAGAATCAGTCATATACTGCTCCAGGTTCACTTTTTGGCTGGAAAAACCACTGAGCTTCGATAAAACCACTGCCAATCCTGATTTAGATCCGATTTCTTTCATTTCAACAGCTGAAAAGTCACTTATCAACTCTCACTTTTTAGCAAAACCATCAAAAATATGGCTTGCTTAAATACTTTTTCATTCATAATAACTCTCGAATTATTTATTATCAATACTGAAAACAATAGACAACTCTAATATCTGAGAAGAATAAGCTCTCCAGGTAATCTAAAGCATCATAAATCAGCTGGAATAAACACTCACTTTTCATGTTTATTATTTATTTTCAATATGATTGATCTATCTATGTACGGTCCTAGGTATCAAGAACAATCAAATAAACACTCTCATTTTTTATTAGATTCAATACTGAAAATAATGTTGTAGATCATGCAAATCTTAACTAATTAAAACATACCTCAAATTATCTATAATTAGATTGCTATATTGAAAATAATAGTCTAGTTTTAGGCAAAAATATCTTAATCTATCTGTCCCTCCCGCAACAATCCCTCAACTGTATAGAATTGGATGCAACATCATTTGATAAAAAATATACCAACGATGTCAAGAAAAGAAATCAGAATCTTACTTGGTCGCTGTTTTCTGGTACATTCAAATCTCATAGACCCTCCTTTCGTTCATAGTTCCAGGACCATCCTGAGACAGTCCTAACATAGTCCCAATAAAGTGTATCTATAGACGACACATAGTCCTATTATAGTCCCACAATAGTCTCATTATAGTCTCAATATAGTCCCAGTCTCATCAATATGTCGTCGATACAGTCCCATTTAACAGTCCCACAATAGTCCTACACTGAGACTGAGCGAAAGATTTAAATATGTGCTTTATATCAGCATTCTTATGTGGTTCAACAGAAAAAAGCAGGCAAATGAAGTGCAGAATCTGAGCTCAGCCTTGGATGTTTCTTTCAAAAACGTACGCCAAGACATCTACAATATCTTCAGCTGGCTTAACTATCTCAATGACCGGCTCCTGAGCCTGCAGAAGCAGCTGGATAATGCTCCCAAAGCCCCTGAAGAGGTTCGTAGGATTATGGAGAATGAATATTCATTTGATGCCCTCTCACGGAAAGTCACTAATCTTAATGAGCAGTTGGAAGGCTTGGAGCAAAAGCAGAGGCAGATTCCCCATGAACTTGATGTGATCAGGGAAAAGCTGCATAAAATGGCATCTGCCGACGTTAAAAGACCGGCTGAGACTGAGACTATAGCCAGGACTGAGACTAGCAAGTTAGACGAAATCAGCGAGCGTTTGAAGAACATTGAGGAGCAGCGCCGTAAGAATTTAAGAGATACCATGGCAAGGAAACTGACCAGGAACTCCAAGGAATATATAATGAATATCATAGTATCCCTAATCAGGAAATATGGGAAAATCCCGGCGCTTAAACTCAAGGAAATGATAGTGGACGAACAAGGCCTCTGCTCAAAAAGCACTTTCTACAGGCTCTTGAACGAAGTCCAGGAAGAATCTGAGGTAAGCGTTGCTCACAAAGGCAAAGAGAAGCAGATTGTCTTCAAATTGAAATAATTTCCACAGCTAAAATCTCTATTTTTTACCATAGAAAACTATTTAAATGGGCCTTGGCTGAAAAAACTAGAAAAATTGGGGGTGTGTAAGTATGGAAAGTGAGAAAAAGAGGGTGCTCTCTGCTAGTTTTAACATCACGCAGCAGTTGCATGCAGCGTTTTCTGAGATAAAGGAGAAGTTTGAGGATCATTTGACCTCTATTAATGAAAATACCAACGAGATACAGGCGAATTACGAATATTTATGCGAACTGGACGCAAAAATGGAGAAGATAAACGAGCGGCTTGACCAGATCCAGATGTTCCTGGGCAGCCACGGTTTTGAGGCTGAGGAGAAGCCTGTTTTCAACATCGATCCCCTGACAAAATCAGAGCAGGAAGTGTTCCTGGTGCTCTACACTCTCGACGGTACAAAGGACCACATAACGTATGCAGATGTGGCAAAGAGGACCGGTCTCACTGAAGAGCTGGCCATGGGCTATATCGATAGCATGATCGGGAAAGGCGTGCCAATCAACAGGCAGCATCGGCAGCATAGGACTTTGCTGAAATTAAATCCTTACTTTAGGACAATGCAAACTAAGGAAAATATCCTGAAATTGGATCAGAAAACACTTCTATAATTTTTAATTTTTTCTTAAATATTTTAGATTAACACAATTCTTAAATATTTTAATCAAGACATCCTTAACAAATATTTTTAAACTAATGAAAAATTCTATGCATCATGGACAACTACCCCATTCTTACCTTAATGTGGGCAGTACATTTGGACTACAGTGCACAAAGGGCAATACCCAGGGATGGTTCGGAATTGAATGAATTAGACAGGAGATTGGTCAGTCTTGATGGCACAATCAGACGCACCCCCCATACCACATTGGTTGAATTCCATCATGGATTACAAGCCACCAGTCGTGATGACCAAGCAGACGAGTTCAAGACACTTTATTTACATGGTGACGCCCGCCCCCATAGGGACAATTCTCATGTCGAATGAATGTATAACAAAACTATACCTAAAAAAGTCGCATAATGTATATTATACGACATATTAGAAAAATTTAAATAATACCTCAACTTTTCTCAGCAAAGAGGTGATGGAATTCTTTAAAGATCTGGAAACAGAACTGAAATTGAGGGGTTTTAGTAATAAGACTATTTCAACATATATATTACAGAATAACATGTTCCTAAATTTCTTGAATAGTTCAAAAGTGAGTCCAGAATATCAAAAAAGCCTGCTTTCAAAGGGTTCTGAGCGATCCCCCCAGGACATCACCAATGCTGATTTAAGGGCGTACATAGCCTATTCGCGAGGCGACAAAGGATTAAGCCCAGCTTCTATTAATTTAGCCCTATCGGCCTTAAAATTCTATTATGCTGAGGTCTTAAAAAAAGACATATTTAAAGGCCAAAAACCATTAAAACCAGAGAAAAAACTTCCTGTTGTATTAACCAAGGACGAAATAAGGAGCATGCTTGAATTAACGAAGAATAAACGCCATAAACTGCTGATAGAGCTCTTATACAGTACAGGATTAAGAGTGAGCGAGGCTGTTTCTATACGGGTCAAGGATCTCCAACTCGATGAGAAAACAGCATTTGTCAAATATGGTAAGGGCCAGAAGGAAAGATTTGTCAAATTGTCGACGAGATTCATAGTTCATGCTCGATCATACCTCAAAAAAAGAAAAAAGAAGTCAGAATACTTCTTTGACTCAAGAGGCAGCAATCTGACAGCCAGACAGGCAGAAAGGATTGTCAAGAATGCTGCAACAAGAGCAGGAATTCAGAAAAAAGTCTACTGCCATGCTTTAAGATCTAGTTTCGCTACACATCTGCTTGATGCTGGCAATGATATCAGGGTTATTCAGGAACTACTTGGGCACTCAAATTTAGCCACTACACAACGCTATACCTCAGTATCAAAAGAAAGAATACTAGAAGTAAAAAGCCCACTTGATAGATTATAATTTATTGACGAATAATTAGTCTTTGTAGTAGTTAATATAACTCTAGTTGTAGTATGTAACAAATATCTTTATTGTAGTACCTATTATTATATTTGTATATTCTGAAATAAGTTTCTAAATAACAACATTAAAAAGTATATATAATAAAATATATTATACAACATATATATAATAGAATATCTTGATAAAAAAGTGAGCGTAACATGGGAAAATACCGGTTTAGGAAAGTAAAATCTCAGAATTACCTGTTAGGCACCATAAAATGTAAAACTATTTTTCATTTATAGGGCCTAAAAGAAACAAATTTTGATGTTATGGCGATTATAAAATAATTATATATAACTAGTTAGCACCATTTCTCTAAGAAAAATTGTTTGGAACCTGATATCATTGACCAAATACCCAAAAAATCAGTAGAACTGATTTTTTGCTAATATCGGATATACAATAGGTAACCTCCAAATCACAAAAAAGTGAGTTTTAAAGAACCTATAAATTTCAGCCTACATAACTCATTCTTTTCTTGTCAGCCATCTCCTGAGCCTGCTGCCCCTGGTCTATCATGCCCCTAAGCTTATCCTCAAACTTTGATGCCTGTTCCAATAAGGGCGCATAATCTACCTTCAATCCAAGGTATTTATCCAATGTTTCTATAAGCTTTGCAGCAGCCTTGCTGTCAGGAAGATTGGTGTGGGCCTCAGCAAAGATGCAGCTGATTGGTTCCTTTGTTTTTATCAGCAATGCTGCTGTTACCCCCATAATTATACCCTCCTTAAGCGGATCAATGCTTATCTCTTTGAATCTATTGACGCTTTTCTCATCAGTAGCATAATAGAATGCCTGCGATTCCCTTACTTTCTGGCCTGAGCCTACTCCCTCAAGGCTTATTATCTCCTTAGCGGTCAACTGCTCAGCCAGTCCGGCAATCACATCTGCAAACTTCCATTCATTGCCTTGCGAGGTAGTTACCGCATGCACAATGACGATGTTATACTGCTTGTTATAGAATATCCCTAATGGATCAACCACTTTGCTCTCATGGATAGCCACCATCGGAGCAGCATCCTCGAACAACACCTTCCCTATCTGTTCAGTCTTGAGATGGTCGAGCAGGAACTCACATGCTATAGTGCTCACCAGCCCAAATCCGGGAAAACCTTCAATGAGTGTGACATTCTTTGGTTTCTTATCAAGAATAATCTGCATACTATCTGCCTCTTTTTGATTTCCCTGAAATTACGGCGTATTTAAATGTTTCTTTTTAGAAAAATTAATAAGGGAAGATTGTCTGGATATGGTATATGCCCTCTAAAGTCTTTCATCAGCTTCACTCAATGAGCCTTCCTCTGATAAGCGTGATAATGCCAGCCTATAATCGGCAACAGGTCATTGGAGAGGCCATAAATTCAGTCCAGAATCAAACCTATCCCCATTGGGAACTGATAGTGGTGGATGATGGGAGTACTGATAGCACGTATGCAGTGGCTCATCGGTATGCCAAATCAGATAGCCGAATAAAGCTGTATCGGAATGAACAAAACAACGGGATATCTTCTGCCAGAAACACAGCACTGAAACTGAGCAGAGGGAAATTTATAACCCACTTGGACAGTGATGATACATTCTCAAGATCTGCCCTGGCAGATACGTTAGCAGCTTTTAAGAAATGGCCCTCTTTATTGCTCGTCCATACAGACCTCAATAGGTTGATAGATGGAAAAGTAGTTCACACACCACAGGAGGATATAACCTATAATAACTGGTTAGTCAAACCCCACGGATTGGCCATGGTCATGTATTCCCGGGAAGCAGTTAATCTCTCTAAAAAATTCGAGGACCAACTTCATACTTGTGAAGACATCAATTTCTACGACAAAATATTGAAATCAGGCAGATATCTCCATCTCAAGAAGCCTTTGTACAATTGGAGGATATGGGATGGAAGCATAACGAGGAACACCAATATGACTTGTAGCGAATGCAGAAGTCCTCATTGCACATTCTTTAAGAATTATCAGAAACTAGGTTGGGTTCATTGACACAGCCCTTGTTTAAGCCTATTAAGCCAATTCCCTGCCAAGAAGCACACTGAAAAGTCATATGGATACTACTTAGGCATACGTAATCGTTTAGGATCTCCGTTAGGAGCCGAATCCAATATGTGTTTGATGTCTGGAATATCTGTCTGCAAACCATGCTGCCTGATCGCTTGAACCCAATCTGCAATCAATTTTATGTTATTCTCCCAAAGATCCTGATTAGATACACACGCTAACATTCGGTGTATGATCTCATCATTTTGTGTCAACACCTGAAGCAAAGAATATACACCTAAAACAGATCTCCATGAGCGGTCTGTACTTAGCTTGATTCCAACGTAATTATACTCCCTACATGTGCTAATCGCTTGTGTGACCATTTCTGGAGTAGCCCTTTGTATTAACCTTAAATGTTGGAGCTCCGGTTGTTCTATATCTATTATTGTACTGTTTCCATCAGGCTGAGAGATTAGGTAGTAACTCCTATTATGCGAATCAGACCATGTACCAATCATGTTACCTTCCATATCTGGGAGAGGAGGATTAAGATCAGCTTGGGCTGAGAGTACCTTAAAGCTTACTCTATCGCCCACACCTAACCGCAGTGCATGTGTATCTCTATCCTGAGCAGGGGAATCATCTAGAGTTATAGGCTCCATAGCATCTCGATTTTCCATATGGGGCGGAAGCATGAAGCCCCTGTTGGGAACCAGTCTTCTTAGTCTTCTTCCTTGAGCACGTCTTGTTTTGACCAACATCAATTTCAAAACATCATCTAGATACTTATTCAATTGATCAGCATTCTCAATTATTCTTTTCTCGCCCCAACTTTCATATTGTTGCAAAATTGCGGCATCATGCTCTGCTTTTGCTATCTGGTTGAGACCATCATACATGTTTTTCACATGTGGGACTCCGATAAGTCTCTGTGTGAACAAATCAGAATCATGATTTTGACAATAAGCCCATTTCTCATTTATTTTTTCCAGAAGCACTTTCAAATCTGCCTTGGCTTGGGCACTCATCCACTTCGCGCTTGCTCCTGCTGCATCCCTGTGCAATTGCGCCATTGCTTGCTTCACACGCTCAGTTTCTGCCAACAATGTTCTGATCTCTTTTTCCCGTATCTGAACTGGGCTGGGTGCAGGGACTTCAACTACCTCAACTACTTCTTCTTTCCTCTTTTCGTGACAAATAGCTCTGAATAACTGATTCATCTTATAGATGCCCAATGCAAATACTGCAAACTGGGTCTGCCATAACAAGTTGAGATTATAGTGTTTTTCCTTCTCAATCATATCCACTTCTTCCAGCCCCTGCATTAATAAGGTCATGTCTGAGGGTGCAGCGAATCTGAAGTTTAGACCTCTGGATCTTCCACTGTATGACTTTGAATATATGCACACCTTGTTGTGATCTCTAACATAGTTAGAAACCTGAATAGTTCTGTAGGTATGATTAGGCCAATCTCTCTCCAGCCTTCGATAAAGATTTCTGCAATAGGCGTAAATCTGAAAAACATTCATATTTTCATAGGGATTTCTATTTCGCAATTTTGACCATGGATCTCCTCTTGAACTAGGGAATCTGGCATCTGCCCTCTGTGCGTTTGCTATTTGCACCAACGTGGGTGTATTGTATATGTAAAACACCTTATCAGCCATATCCTTCATCGCCTCTCGAAGATAGGGGAGATGTACTCTATTCCCCCGTCCGGGTTTGGATAATGCAAGACCTGCCATCCCCTCCCCTGTTTCAGGAAACATGAGCAACTTTATCGCTTTGATTGGGCATCCTGGTATAGGCTCGGGCTTAGTAGGTTCTGTTGGCTGTGTAGGATTGGTTGGGGCCGTAGGTGGAGTAGGTCTAGTCGGCGGTGTAGGTTCGGTTGGCGATGTAGGCTCAGTAGGTCTGCAGTCTCCTGGTAGCACATGAACTCGTATTCTCTTCCTACCAAGATATGCCCCCGAATTGCTGACAACTTCTACAATAACCTCATAGTCTCCTGGATTCATATCTTTAGTAGCGTGCAGCCAGAAGTAGGAGCTGACCGAACCATCGCACTCGAGCACTTCTTCATTTGGCTGATGCTCCTTCACCGTGATGCCGAACCATGCTCGCATACCCGATGGATGTTTTATAACCAAGAATACTTTTTCTTGAGCATTCATCAGATTAAACCTAATGTATTGAGGATTGCAAATCTTGATTGTGATTTCTTGTGGGATAACCAAAACTGGGGGAGTTGGTTCACTTGGTCTTGTGGGAATAGTGGGATGAGTTGGCGCTGTTGGGGGTGTGGGTGAAGTAGGTTCTGTTGGCTGTGTAGGATTGGTTGGCGCTGTGGGTGGCGTGGGAGTAGTAGGTGGTGTAGGACTGGTTGGTGTACCTGGGATCTCATACTTATCCCATTTCCAGAAATTTCTGTTGGGCTCAAGACAAGCACCTAAACCAATGACCTTTCCCGCAGGCAAGTCCCTTAACGAATCATCGAGGAAGCTTACATTCCCCATGACAGAGGTATACCCTGTCAGGTGATGACCAATGCCTCTGCGTACCAGTTCATTCGGACTTAGATGCCCTGATGCTACGCTGTTGAAGTCTGCTTCTGTCTCAAACAACCCCCATATCTTGAGATATCTTCCTTGCGTTGGTGGTGGAATTGATGGTGCAGGAGCCGGTGGCACAGGCCGTGGTGCAGAAGGTGTCGGACCTGGCAAGGGCCTGAATCTGTATCGAGGTCTCATGACAAGAGACGGATTACCACTGCGCATGGTCAACAGCACATCTCTATGGATCCAAATATAGCCCCCATCACCCCACCCCCCACCCCAGCTGTTCCTTAACTTAAAAGCAGTAACCCTATGTCCATCGGGCGTGAGGTAATTGTCGTTGTAGCCCACTATGACCATGGCATGGCCGCCACTAACAATACCAAAGGTTGATTCAAAATAAGGTACTCCCAACGCAGCCTGGAATACAGTGGTGCTGTTGATTGTAATCAGGACTGGATTTCCATTTTTAAGCTCCCGTATCCATGTAGTGTGATCTGAATTTACCAACTCAACCCCCGTTAGATAGGTTGTGAAAAGAGTTTGTCCTTCAGAGATCAAAGCAAGCGAGGGCGCCATCGCAAATTGGCCGAGAGCATGGCCATCATATCCAGGAGCCCTTTCAAATCCAGGTTGGTATCCTACTTTAGAGACGTTATATGGATAATTATTATCCCAACATATGCCGAACTGCTCTATGGCTTCCTTAACCCATCCTATGGTCGCCCCCCAATCAATATCTTTTACGTTCGGGCTGTGGAAGGGGCAATGTTCAATGGAAGGATTATGCACACCAACACCATGATCGACTCGATTTGTTCTGTAATCAATTTTTTTCCTATTGTAAAAATAGTTGTACAATACTGACAACCATGGCCTATTGGCTCGGTAATCCCCCTGGGAACGATAGATGACATACTCAAAGACCGCAGTTGCAGCCATGGCTGTACAGCTACCTAACCCATGTGCCCCATCTCCTTGACTTCTTATTCCCGCAAATCCAGGAGTGAGATCAATCATTCTTCTTTCCTCACCCCAGGTATGAATGCGGCAGTATTAGTCGGAGGATCGTCTTTCTTTGGTTTAGCTATGCTCTTTTTGAATACATCATCTTCCACAGGAATAATGATTTCGTCTACTCTCGGTCTTTGCTGGAGATGCTCTCCCTGGATTCGCTCTGATTTACCAAATCCATTATTACCGAACGGCTTATCGGTTATGCTTCTTTCTTTGCCATCAACATAAGTAGACAAGATATAGCACCAGAAACCAATAGGCACTTCTTGAAATTCGAAATTACCTTCAATATCAGTTTGCCTGGGCCCAAAAATTTCCCGATGCTTGTAGAAAACTTCGTAAACCTCAGGGTAATCCTTGGAAAGCCTTACTAAGTCTTTTTCATTCAAGGTGTCATATACAAACTCCAGTTTCTTGTCAGGCAAAACCTTCCTTTTTTTAGAATCAGCAATATGGATCTTAATGAACACTTGTGCATTCTCAATCCCTCTGGTAAATTGGTTCTTGGAATAACCCAGTACAGATCCTTTCAGGCTTGCATATCCAGTTAGTATGTTTGGCATGTTATCCCTCGATTACTTTTCCTTTCATTTTCTTGGCAGCAGCATCCACTCCCTCTACTTTAGGCTCCCAATTCCTAGGTGGACGGGGAGTTGTTGGATTCGTTGGCGATGTTGGGCTGGTAGGGCTTGTTGGCGATGTTGGCTGCGTAGGTGCGGTGGGACTGGTAGGACTAGTCGGTGCAGTTGGATGTGTAGGCGGTTGAGGATGTGTGGGAGTCGGCTGTGGTGGTTCAGGATGGGTTGGATGGTCATGTGTTTCATGTTCACCACCCTTTCCCTTTGTCCAATGTATTATGAAGCAGATAATGCCTAATATCAACGCAACTGCTCCACCCAAAAGCGACCACTGTCCTGTCTGGCTGTAAACCTCGGCACTAGGCAATGAAGTTTTTTCACCAAAATCAACCATGAAGCCGCCAAATGCTATTGCAATAGTTCCTATAAGCAGCCACAGAACACATTTTAAGTAAGTCTCATCCGGCAATTTGGGGATAAGATACAGCATGATGAATATGGGAGCGAGGCCGAGGATAATAGCTATAAATGCAGTAAACTCATGAAGCACAAACAGCATAACTCGTTCAGGCATCATTATGACTGAGATGAGCGCAACAACAAGAGCTACTGTCCCTGAAATCTTTCTTTGATTCTTGAACAGCTTGTTGCCTGCAAAGAAAAATATAGCAAAGAGCATGAAGAACAGGAACAGCTTCGCATATATGATAAACAAATCATCTCCTGCAGTTGCTGCAACATTGAGATCCTTGAACAAGAATCTGAGGAAATCCTTCATTATCTGGGGCACATACTTAGATTCAGCCAACACGATTTGCAGGGATATAAGCAGGCCGATGATAGTAGGCCAAACTCTTTTTTGCCTGATCTTAACCATGCTTTATCAACTCCAATATAGCATCAATTAACTGCTCGTTTTTGATGCTGTAGAACACATGCTGGGCTTCTTTCTGCGGTGATACCAGGCCTGCCTGTAAAAGTTTGCGCAGTGCAATAGAAATGTTTGGCTGGGATTTCTTGACTATAAGGACTAGTTCAGAGACGCTTTTCCGGCTTTTCTGCAATGAAAGGAGGATAGCTAAGCGCGTATCATCGGCAATAGCCTTGAGAATACTCAAATCATAACCCATGTGAGAAGTTATACATATTTAATTATTTAAATCTTTCTATATTTAAATAGAAATATATTTAAATATAAACATATTTAAATTAATAAATATGAATTATCCAAAAAAATCATTTCTTTCCCGCGAGCGCAGCCTGTTTCTTGGCTTTCTCAGCCATTTTCTGAGCCTGGGAAGCCATCGCTTGAGCTTCACCAGCTAGTTTTTGCTTCTGCGCAACAGCACGCTGAACCTGTTTGGTATGTTGTTCCCATTTTCTCTTGAGGCTGCTGTTCCGGTGAATCAGACGAGAAACACTTCCCTCAAGGCGAATGCTGAGATGCAATAAATAGTCAGCAGCCCTCCTATGCTCAAACTCTTCTTTTTTCGACGCAGTCAACAGCCCCCGAATATGCTTTAGATACTCTTCCACCCTTCCTGCATAGGCAGGCTGTTTTTCAGAAATTGATTCAATCTGGCGGGCATCCCTTTCTAAAGTAAACAAGATAGAGTTATTCACCTTTTCAGTGAAATCTTCCATCCGTTCCAAAGCTTCAAAAATCTCCTTATCATAACTGACCCGTTCAATAGGTTTTGCAGTCCTGTGTTTCTTGAGGAGGGTTTGTAAGGTACTTAACTTGAGAAATATATCATCAAAGAGCTGCTGGAAGCTTTCCAGAGTCTCAACAGTCTTGGCCATAGTTAATCCCAGAATTCCTATATATTTAAAGCTTTTGAAACATGGGGCGTTGCGTGGAAACT
>Ga0209542_10002367_pt1 | contig 42340 bp, 30 predicted proteins | sample RifCSPhighO2_01_FD_184028 | JGI IMG/M metagenome (GOLD analysis project Ga0209542, IMG submission 184028) | Soil microbial communities from Rifle, Colorado - Rifle CSP2_plank highO2_0.1 (SPAdes) (version 2) | ecosystem: Environmental > Terrestrial > Deep subsurface > Rock core/Sediment ... | reverse complement strand
AGTTATATCAAGCTAATGACAATAATAATAACGGACTGATTGATGAAATTTATTGGGTAGTCCCTTCTTTATCAAATCAAACTTATGAAGTTGAGATTACAGTTTTAGATGTGTTTAGTTATCCACATTCAGGGGATAATTGGACAGTTAGATTCGAGACTTCTGGTACTGCTGACTTGCGTATTTCTCCAACAAATGCCGAGTATGGAAATGAGCTTGATTTCTTAGAATTAAATTGCGGTTCTGCTAAGTTAGCCCCTATTCAGAATGGAACGCATATCATATATAATGATTACAATTGTGACAATGAAACAGGCAATATAATACATTATATGAATATTTCTGGTTATGCTATACTGAAGTTTGAGTTTGGCGATGAGGTTGCTTATGCTTATGACCCGTCTGTTCCAACTGCCGGTAACGTAACTATTCATCCTAGTGTAATCAACAATACGATTTCAGAAATCGGTGGCAAATGGGACTTTACAGATGGAGATAATGATTTCGAGAATGCAACTATTTATGAATGGTATATTAATGGCACAAATGCATGGAGAGATCCTAACTTAGTATCCTATTGGAAATTAGATTCTAATACCCTCGACAGCGCGGGCAGTAATAATGGTAATATAATAGGAAGTTTAGGCAATTATACAGGGAAAATCAAAAGAGCGTACCATTTTTCTAATAATTCATATATTGATTTAGCGACATATACGAGATCGGGAGAAATTTCAGTTTCGAGCTGGATAAACTTTGATACAGACTCGGCTACGCTTCAAACGATTCTTGATTATGCCGCAGTTTCATTTTCGCTGATTACCTCTATTGATTCAGTATTTTTCTGGCCAAATTCTGGAGGAGACGTGCATATAATTACCGGTTTAAATCTTAATCCCAGTCAATGGTATCATATGGGTGTTACATATAATTATGGATATAATTCAACGCATGGTAAAGGTATATTTTATTTAAATGGGGAAGCAAAACAAACATTTTTTGGCACAAATAGCAATGGCACGGCAACAGGTAAATCTATAGGGAGGTATGTAGATGGTAATTATTTCAACGGAACTATTGATGAGGTTATGGTATATAATAAAACTTTAACATCGCAGGAGATTGGTGACTTATATAATTTAACTTCATATGGTCAAATTGCCGCATCAGGCTTATCACATACTATTACAAATTTAAGTTCAAGATATTATAACTTGACTGGAACAAACCTAACTTTCGGTGTAACCCCTTATGATGGAGTAGACGGATATGGCGCGCAAGTAAACTCAAGTACTATAACGGTTGCAGATGTTATTTCGCCAACAGTAAGCAACCAACTAAATTACACAAATGATGGGTTCAATTATACAATGTCGGCGCAATCCAGTGAAGCGGGCTCATGCACATTGTACGGCAACTGGTCAGGCTCATGGACTAAGAATGATACTAAATCAGTAACAGCTAACACCTTGTTTAACTTTACAAGCCTGAACTTCACAAGTCAAAATACGAATTATTTCTGGGGCATGAACTGTTCAGATTCATCGGCCAATATTGGATGGGGAACGAACTATTCCTTTACAACTGTCGACACAATTCCGCCAACTATTTCCGACCAAGTAAATTATACGACGAATAGGCTGAACTATACAATGTCCGTAAAATCCACTGAATCCGGCAGCTGTACATTATACGGCAACTGGTCCGGAAGCTGGGCTAAGAATGAAACAAAAGCAGTTACAGCTGGCGCGAGATTTAATTTTACAAGTTTGAATTTTACTAGTGAGGGTTATAATTATTTATGGAATGCAAATTGTTCAGATTTATCAGGCAATCGCCGCATTGGCATAAATATCTCATTTACAACTGCAGACATTACTCCGCCAATAATTTATGACCAGTTAAATTATACAAATGATAGAATAAATTATACTTTTTCAGCTAATGTATCTGAAACCGGCCAATGTTCATTATTTGGAGACTGGGGCGGAAGTTGGCGTTTAAATCAATCAAATTCAGTCATTGCAAATCAAAAATTTAATTTTACAAGTTTAAACTTTACCGCGGATGGTTCAACATATATATGGGGCTTGAATTGTTCAGATTCTTTTGCTAATCAGAAATGGTCTGCTAATTATTCGTTCACTGTGCAAGATTCAGCAGACCCTGTGATAAGCAATCAGAAAAATTATACTAATGATAGAATCAACTATAATTTTTCATTAACTCTTTCAGAAGAAGGTACATGTACGTTATACGGTAATTGGTCTGGTTCTTGGGGTAAAAATGCAACTTCAGGGTTAACTGCCAATTTACCATTTAACTTTACAGGCATTCGTTTTATCGCATCTGAAACTAATTATCTTTGGCGTGTAAATTGTTCTGATACATCTAATAATCCAGTAACTGGAAATAATATTAGTTTCACAACTGCCGACCAAATTGCTCCAAGCGTTACGAATCTAGTAAATTATACTAATAATAGATTAGACTATTTATTTTCTTCACAATCCTCTGAATCTGGTTCCTGTACGTTATATGGTAATTGGACAGGGCTCTGGAATAAGAATAAAACTGTAAGCGTAAATGCAAATACTTTATTTAATTTTACGATAGTCAATTTTACAAATTATGGTTTTAATTATTTGTGGGGAGTAAATTGTTCAGACACAACTGGCAATAATGGTCAATCTAACAATGTTTCATTTGCAAGTTTAGATACTGCAGCGCCAAATATAGTTAATCAAATAAATTATACTAATGATAGAGAATTGTATATATTTTCAGCGAATTCAAGTGAATCTGGACAATGTTCATTATACGGCAACTGGTCAGGTGCATGGATAAAAAATTCAACAGTCTCAAATATCGGTAATGAGTTATTTAATTTTACAAATATAATCTTCGCAGTTGCAGATCAGAACTATCTTTGGGGCATAAATTGTTCCGACAATTTAGGAAATTCAGGGTTTGGCTCAAATTATTCTTTCTATAGCGTCGATAATACGCCTCCGATAATTTCAAATCAAATTAATTATACAAATGAAAGAATTAACTATACTTTCTCTGCGCAAAGCAATGAAAATGGTGTCTGTACTCTTTATGGCAATTGGTCAGGTACCTGGGGAAAAAATATAAGCAGTTCTGTTTTAGCAGGAACTGTTTTTAATTTCACAAATATCAATTTTATAACTCCCGGACTTCATTATTTCTGGGGTATGAACTGCAGTGACGGGAACCAGAATCTGGCATGGGGCGCTAATTATTCATTTGTGTCGGTTGAAATAAATTTACCTAATTTCACTTACATTAAAAATTACAGTGCAACCAATTCTTTGGGTATTATCGCAACAAGAGTAATTGATGACACGGGGATTAGTGCCTGTCAATTATGGACAAACATAACTGGCAGTTGGTCATTAAATCAGACGAATAATTCTGTAACAAATAATACATTATTCAATTTTACCGCATTAGGTAGATATCAAAACTTGATGTGGAACATAAGATGTAATGATACTTACGGTAATTATAGGTGGTTAACCGACAATATTGAAGGGAATATCTTAATTAATTCGACTATCTCTAGCACATTATCAGATTATGTTTTAAGAGATGATTTTGAGTCAGGCACAATTGGCAGTCAAGTTGGAGCAGTGCAGCAAGGACAGGCCGGTTGGGAAGTTACGGGTTCATATAACAAATATCAAAATATTAATAATGACAAATCTATGGAAGTAAGCGGGGGGAGTTCCAGCAGTTATGCCTGCGCAACAATATATCCTAGAGATAATAATATGACCTGTAAAACTGAAGTGTACCATAATGATTCATCTTCATTATACTTGTACTTTATTGAAGGGGCATCAACAACCTGCAGCGGTAGCACATTTGCAGCAGGCCGAATTAGCGCGCCCATATCAAATAATCCTTTTGTCGCGGATGGCACAGGCAGTGAATCTTTATCCTATACAATTAACACCGGTGAATTGTACAATTATTATGTAACTGATGATAATTCAAATAACAAAATCAGTTATTATATCGAACAAAATTCAAATACCTCTAATTATATCAACAGTAGCGCAAGAACCAGAGAATATAATACTAATAGTGTTAGAAAATTATTTATTTCATCCCATAGCGCGGATGCATATGCATATGTTGGCAGAGTGACATGCTGGAACGGCACAAAAGCCAATGAACCGTTAATCAGAATTTATAGCAACTATTCAGCCACCTTTGGAGATTTTATAGCTCCAACAGTTTCAAATCAAATTAATTATACAAATGACCAATTAAATTATACAATGTCTGCCAAATCAAGTGAAGACGGATCTTGTTCTTTGTATGGCAACTGGTCTGGTTCATGGACAATTAACCAAACATTAGGTGTAACTGCTAATGTGTTATTTAATTTTACAAGTATAAATTTTTCTTCAGGTAATAGTTACATTTGGGGTATGAATTGTTCGGATAGCTCAATAAATCAGGGTTTAGGTGTTAATTATACATTTTCAACTTTTGATTCTGCAGGTCCAAGCATAACAAATCAAAGAAATTATACTTTAGATAGAATTATTTATAATTTTTCATTAACTTCGTCAAAGACAGGCCAATGTAGTTTGTGGGGCAATTGGTCAGGTTCATGGGCCAAAAACGAATCTGCTGCAGTAATTTCAAATACTCCGTATAATTTCACCGGTATTAATTTTTCAACTTCTCAAAACATAGTTTGGGGGGCAAATTGTTCAGATACGCAAAGTTTTTCTGCCTGGGGGACTAATTATACATTTACAACATCTCCTATATATTCGGCGCAGATTGCCAATCAAACAAATTACACAAATAATTATTTATCGTTTATTATGTCTGCAGTTTCAAATGGCGGGGGTTCTTGCACTTTGTATGGAAACTGGTCTGGTTTGTGGGGGAAGAATCAAACTCTTGATGCAACAGCGAACCAGGCATTTAATTTTACGCCTATAACTTTTAGTTCTGACCAATCATATCTATGGGGAATTAATTGTACTAATAATTTGACAAATACTCAGGCATTAGGGATTAATTACACATTCAAAACTGATGATACAATTGCGCCAAATATTATCAGTCAAGTGAATTATACTAATGACAATTTAACTTATATTTTCTCCGGAACATTAAATGAAAAAGGTGCATGCACATTATACGGCAACTGGTCAACTGGTTGGTCAAAAAGGGAAACTAAGGATGTAACGGCAAATCAAGCATTTAATTTTACATTAATAACATTTACAAATATTGATGGAAAGCATTTGTGGGGGTTAAACTGTTCCGATACTTTTGCTAATACGGCCATAGGAACAAATTATACTTTTATAACTTCGGATCAATCACCCCCTTCAGTATTCCATTTGCTTGCAATAGCGGATAATATCTATGGTGACCAGTTGAATTATGATAGGAGCCCTTCATTTAATTGGACTACTGCCACAGATACAAATTTTGATGTTTATACACTTGAGTTTAGTACTTCATCAAGTTTTAACTATGTAAACTATACCTTAAATTCAACTTTAAACGCAACAGACTTAACGTTTAATTTATCTGAAAATTATAATTGGAGTTGGAGAGTTGTTGCATATGATATTTATAAAAATTCAAAAGTATCTGACGAAGTATTTGTATATTATTTAAATGGAACTGCCCCGCCTGCAATAACTATAACAACAACATCAACTGAAACAGTAACAAGAACAGTAACTGTAACACAAACCAGCGGCGGTGGCAGCGGTATAACTGAATATGTTTCATTAAGCTTAATAACTCCAAGTGAATTAATTATGCGGACAACTGATACAATTGATATTCCTATCTTATTAAAAAATAAAGATACCCCATTAAAAGGCGTTGTTTTATCCGCAGTTTCGAATACTTCCGGAATAGATGTGTCTTTCCCTGGAATTTCAAAGTTTGATATGATTAATCCATATGAACTGAACAGCACAAATTTGACTATTATTACAACCAATGTAACAACAGGTAAATTTTCAGTTACGGTTTTTGCTAATATTTCTAACCCTAAAATTACTGATTCATCTATTATTGATATTGATTTAACAACTGAAACCATAGATGATCCTGAAAGCGTTTTGAAGGAGCTGGTATTTGTAGCAGATTTATTCAGGGAACATCCGGAGTGTCTCGAGCTGCAAGAATTACTTGATCAAGCAAAAATGTCACTGCGTCAAGGTTTCAATGATAAAGCTAATGCATTAATCAATGCTGCTATAGAAGGCTGCAAAGAAGTTATAACTTCTGAAGAAACTATAAGGCCAATAATTGAAGCCCCGATTGAGATTATTACCCCTGAAAGCCCATTCTATCTTTCAATTTTATTGGCTTTAGTTTCAATTTCAATATCAATATATATCATAACAAGGCCAACAAAGGGTTTATATTTTAAGCAGCCCATAGAAAAACGTTCAGCATTAGCAGGTTTAGTTAAAGAATTTGTTCAATCAAAAAATAAGAAGAAAATACTAAAAAAACATAAAAAATCTGTAATAAAATGGTTTGGACAAACAGTCAGCATAAATAATTTCAAAAAAAAAGGTAGAAAATCATATAAATGAAAAATTACATTAATTCACATATAATGAATAAAAAATTGTTAAATTTAATATTTGCAGGTATATTTCTCTTATTAATAATTTCTTCAGCCCATGCAATAACTGGACAAGTGACTAGAAAGTTCTATCTCAATGAACAAAAAATCAATATTAATTCTCAAGCAGCAGAGGGAATAAACAGTTTTCAGAAAACAGTTAAAGTTTACAATGAAAAAGGAGATTTGTTAGGTGTTAATCCTAAAGACATTGAAGCATTAAAAACTACTTCAGACGTATTTAATCTTAATATACAACCCACTGAGGCTTTTTCGATTCAAGGTATAACCATTGAAGGGATATCTAAAGAGAATATTGATAAGGATTTAGTTATTTTAAGCGATATTCCATCAATCAATACAGCATTTACTAATTTTGATGTTCTTTCAAGCAGTGCTCCGTTGACTGATTTTAAGAATATGAAGCTTGATTATGGTTATGTTTGCGCTGGTCCCAGATATAAAATTTATAAATGCAAGGATTGGGATTATGTAAAGGGATTATGTCGTAATGACACATCATGGGTTGCCATTAAAGTTTTAAATAAGGGTTTGCAACGCGTAATATTAACTTTAGAGCCGGAAGATCCGGGCATTGGGATTGGTCCAGATCCATATGGCACCGTATGCGGTGATAGTTTTTGCGAAGGCGAAACCTTTGGCGAATCATGTTATAATTGTATAAGTGACTGTGGGATATGCGTTGCTGAGAAAAAATTTTCATTTTGGTCCTGGTTATTGGATTGGTTAACAGGCGCAGTGATAGTTGAAACGCCGGCGGGCCAAGTGACAAGAATATTTGATGAAGATACAAGTCAAGATTACAATGCAAATATTCCGGAGAATGTTTCAGAATCAAATGAAAGTTTAAAATATGATGAAAACGGAAGCTGCATAGAAATTTGGGAATGTGATTTCTGGGGTCCATATAATAGTGAAGGGTTTAGGGTTAGAGACTGCAGAGATAAAAATGCCTGCGGGACAGAAATAACTCTTCCTCCTACTGAAGAAAAATGTCAATGGATGGAGGAAGAACCAATTATAGTTCCAAGAGAATACAAACTTAAATGGGAAAGGGTATTAATTTTAATAATAATATTGATTGTTGTTTTATACTTTATCCTTGTTATTTATAGAATTATTAGGGAGATATTTAGAAAAATTCAGGGCAGGAGAAAACATGTACTAAGAAAAAGGAAAGACAGATTTGAAGCTTTAAGAGATAAGCTTGATGCGCTTTCCAAACAAACAATGTATACAAATAATTTAGGGGGGGTTTTAGATAATCTTTCTGATATAGTTAAAAGCACATTACTTGCCTTATTAGGCACAAAAGAAAATTTAAGTTTTTTAGAGTTAAGCCATCTATTAAAATCAGGTTCGCTTAGGCCGTCACAAAGAGAAAAAGCATTGGATTTAATTCGGGAGATGGAACTGGTAAGATTTTCAGGTCAAAATTTGAATAAAGAAACGGTATTAACACTTATAGGGAGGGCAAAATTATTAATACCCCGGGAAGTGCATGAACATAAAACTGGAGTATAAGTAACATATCTTGTTATTGTAGAGTCAATCATAAATCCTATTTTCCACCAGTATGTTTTATAGGAATGGCGCCAGGTTTCGATTGACGCGATTGTCGAGGAGTCCATTTATAATTTATTTTTACCGTTGCAAATATTGTTGCATATATATGGGAACGATTTAATCTTTTAATTCTTTCAATATTAATAAAAAATCTTCCATTAAAGTTTTAGTTTTTTCAACAGATAATATTTTATTGTTGTATCTTAAGTCATCTAATGTTTCCAAAAAAATGATTAACCTTCTTTTTGTATCTTCTTTAATTTTATTTATATGAACTTTTTGTTTAAATTCAGAAGGGGTAAACCCTATTTTTATGTCGTATAAATGACTTAAAAATTCTCTCACGAGTTGGTTTATTATTACAGGTTCATATACTTGAATCCTTAATAATTCTTCAAATTTGTTTTTAAAATTATTAATTATTTTTAGCTTTTCTTTTTTTTTGTTAATTTGAAATGGTGAAAGCGCATTTTTAGTTTTATATTTCCCTTTTTGTATTATTTTTTTTACAAATTTCCAAATCATAATAAGTACACTCTAATTGAATCTATTTAATTGTTTATTACTACTTTTGAGTGGATAACAATATTTATAAATCTATATACTCTAAATAAAATATGGAAAAAAAGAGGAGTAAGAAAGCTAATTCTAAATTAAAAATAAAGAAAAGGATTAAAAAAAAGTATCTCCGGAAAAAAACTATTTTAGGTAAAAATTTATTTTTGCAGCAATTTAAAAAACTAAAAGATAAATTTGTTAAAAAATCTCCTCCAATTAAAGTTTCTCCTAAGGAAGTTAAACATTTCGGAGAAGTGGTTGGAAAAATGCGAAATGAAATGGGGAAGATAGTTATAGGTCAGCATGAAGTGATTAATGGCGTAATAAGGGGGTTAATTGCAAATGGCCATATACTTGTCGAGGGCGTTCCCGGTATTGCAAAAACTCTAATAATTAGAACATTAGCAAAAGTAACCGGGTGTTTGAATAATAGAATACAATTTACTGTTGATTTGCTTCCTACTGATTTAACCGGTATTACTGCATATGATAAAGTGAAAGGATTTTACACCATCAAGGGTCCAATTTTTTCAAATTTTATAATTGCAGATGAAATTAATAGGTCTCCCCCTAAAACGCAATCTGCTTTGTTAGAGGCTATGCAGGAAAAACAGGTAACTATTTCCAAAGAAACATTTCATATGATGAAACCATTTTTTGTTATGGCTACTCAAAACCCGATAGAGACTGCCGGAACTTATCGTTTACCTGAAGCGCAGATTGATAGATTTTTATTTAAGGTTTTAATCACATATCCTAATTTTGAACAGGAAAAACAAATATTGAGCACTAATATGACATTAAAAGAATTTGATAATTATGACATTAAAAGTGTAACCAATTCCAAAGAAATTATCCAGATGCAGGAAATTGCGCAAAAAATTTATCTTAGCGAAGAAATTGAAAAATATATTGTTGAGATTGTAATGGCAACACGCAACCCTAAAGATTATAATTTAAAATTAGGAAAGTATATACTCTATGGCAGTTCGCCTAGGGCGTCAATTGGATTGTTCATTGCTTCCAAATGTGATGCTTTAATGGCTGGTAAAAATTATGTTGTTCCCCAAAATGTTAAAAATGTTGCATATGATGTGTTAAGGCACAGAATTCTTTTGACTTATGAAGGGCAAGCTGAAAATATTAAGACTGAACAAATCATCGAAGAGATTTTAGATAAAGTACCGATGCCGTAGGAGGATTAAAGTTGGCAAAAAAATCTAAGTTTAAAATTGATATTGGGAAAGCAATCAATAGGCTGGATATTGAAATAAAACGAAATGCTTCTGCGCAAGCTATCGGTTTTTATAAAAGCGCTTTTCGAGGCCAAGGTTTAGAATTTGAAGAATACGCAAATTATGGGGTAGGAGAAGATGCGAGCAATATTGACTGGAAAGCTTCTGGCAGATCAACTTCTTTGCTAGTGAAAAGATATATTGAAGAAAGAAATTTAAAAGTTTTTTTTTTAGTTGATGTTAGTTCTTCAATGATTTTTGGTTCGGGTATAAAGTTAAAAAATGAATATGCTGCAGAACTTATATTATCATTGTCTCATTCTATGATTGAAGCAGGGGATGAGGTAGGGTTTGCATTGTTTAATGAGAATGTCACAAAAAAACTAAAACCTGCTGGCGGGAAACCCCAATATTATCAAATAACAAAAGCGCTGGTTAACCCTGATTTTTATGGGGGGGGTTATAATTTTATTGAAGCCTTGAATTTTGTTAAAAACTTTTTAGATGATGAGGTTTTATTGATAATTGTTTCAGATTTTATAGGATTAAAGGGCAATTGGGAAGAAAAAGTTAAATTAATTGCCAATCGATTTGATATAATTGCTATGATGATTCGTGATCCTCGGGATTTGAAACTTCCTTCAGACCCCGGGCAAGTAGTTGTTGAAGACCCGCACACTGGAGAACAAACATTAATAGAACCAAATAAAATTAGAAAACTCTATTCTAAAATTAATAATCAGCAAATTATAAAAATAAAAAAGGCATTTGTCAAGAATAATTGTGATTTTATAGATTTTTATACTGATAAACCTTATATTACGAGGGTAATTAGTTTTTTTAAGATGAGGGCTTTTAAAGTTACATAAAAATGGTATTTTTATCTTTTACAGATCCGGTGTATCTTTGGTTTTCATTTGCAATACCTTTGTTAATTTTAATACATTTTATAACTTTAAGATTCAGTAGAAGAAAAGCTTTCAAATTTGCAAACTTTGAAACCATACAAAGGATTACTGGCGGGGTGCTACTTACTAAAAATACCAGTTTGTTAGTTATTCGTTTAATTATTTTAACTTCGCTAATTTTGGCTATATCCGGAGCTATATTTAATTATATTGGGAGCGGTACTAATTTCAAATATGTTTTAGCAATAGATGCCTCTAGCAGTATGACTGCTGAAGATATTGCGCCGAGCAGGCTTGCAGTCGCCAAAGAAGCTGCAAAAATATTCGTTGATGAAATTGGGAGCAAGACTTCTATAGGCATAATTTCTTTTGCAGGCACACCTTTAATTAATGAGCCAATAACCTTATCAAGAGCAAATGTAAAAAATGCAATTGATGAGATTAGGATATTAGCTATTGGCGGCACCGATATAGGGGGAGCTATAATAACAGCTATAAATATGTTTGAAAGTTTAAGAGATGATTTAGGGGGGGGGAAAGCCATAGTTTTACTAACAGACGGAAGGAGCAATGTTGGAATCTCAATAGATAATGCAATAAATCGCGCAAATGACATGAACCTTGTAGTTCATACTATAGGTATAGGTACAAACGAAGGCGGTTTATTATTAGGCACAAATGTTACATTAAAAATAGATGAAGATGGACTATTCAATCTTGCAGAAAAAACCGGCGGGGTTTATTTTAAGGCTGAAACTCCGGAGCAATTAGTTGAATCATATAAGCAAATAGCAAATATTGGCATAACTAAAATTTCGCTTCAATTGAAAACTCCTTTGTTAATATTAGGTTTATTCTTATTGTTATTTGAATGGCTTTTAATGAATACAAAATATAGAATTTTGCCATAGTAAATTAATTTTTACGCATAATCTACACCTAATTTGGCAGCAATGTTAAATTAGATAGTATGACTTTAGGATGCTAAAGAATTACAAAAATAAGCAAACATTTATATAAAAATACAGGATATAAATTATAAAGAAAATGAAATATAAAAAGCAACTTTTTGATTATGCGGTTAAAGATTATAAAAGGATATTGGGAGATTTGAGTTATAAATCTTTTTTTTTAATATATGATTTAGATGATGAAAAAGCATTTTACTCAATTGCGCCTCTTTCACAGGCAATACATGAACTTCATTCAGATTTATTTGTCATTAGTAATTCCAAACAAGGATGTATTGAATATGACATACTTAAAAAAATTTGGGAAGTTTATAAAGAGCATGAATTTAATAAACGGGGGCAAAATACTAAATATTTAAGTCATTTTATTAAAGCAGTTAGTGTTAAATTTGATAATTCTAAATTTGAGAAATTATTCAAAGCCCCGGCATTGATAATTGAATCAGGAAAAATCGGATTTAATGCCGGCAAGATTAAGCTTCCTTACAAATATAAATGGTTCAAACCATATAAATTAAAACAGTTAACTTCGGCAACGCAGAAGATATGGAAAAATGTTTTTGCTCTTAAGAAAAAAGAGAAAGTACAGATTGATTTACCTTTAATTCCGCCAGAAAACATTTTGAAACTTCCTTTAGAAGATTATCTTGACTCTTATGCAATTACTTGGTTATTAATGAAATCAGCAAAAAGTTTAGGCGCCTTTCCGGTGATAAAAGGTAAAACAGTTAGAGTGTCGCCTTTTGAACCTGCTGAACATATATTTGATTTATTAGAGACATTGCAAGGGTGTGAACATTGTAAAAAATCAAGTGAAGCAGTTTTCAAATCATATTCTGACATCTCTAAAATTTTTAAGTTAAAGGATCTTGTTCCGCCAACTGCAGAACTTATTATCTCACCGCAAGGTTTTAGGGGGAGACATTTTTTTGGAGAATGTATTGGATATCCGACTTCAAATGGTAAAAGTAGATGGGATTCACCCGCTAAAATGTTTCTAAAACAATCAGATGAACCTCAATCATATGAAGATGACAGATTACCGATGACAAGGATTGCTTTAACTGAGACATTGCCTATTGATGTTTTTGTAGAGACTACAAATATCAATTATAAAAAATTTCGCGATATAACGCGTAAGTTATACATGGAGTTACAGGGGTGTATAATGATAAATGTTGTTGGAAGCGAGGGGAATGATAGTCATTCAACTAATTTACTTGTGGACATATCCCATCGGAAATTATTTCCGGATTATTCAGATGTTACTACTATAGTTGATAAAGAATTATTTAAGAAAACTAAAATATCATTTGGGAGATATACAAATATACCTGGAGGTGAAGTATTTTTTACCCCCCAGAGTATGCAAGGCACATTTGTTGGTGACGTAGTAATGCATACCGATAGGAGTGTTAAACTTTCAAGTAAGCATCCGATAATAGTTGAAGTTCAAGATGGAAGATATCAGATAATCAAAGCTGAAAAGGATATTTTATTGAATATTGAACATGTAAAAGAAGAACATTTGAAAATATTGTTTGAAAAGGAAAAAAGCGGGGCTTTACCTCAAGAATTTATAGAATCACAAAAATCTAACTTTGACAGAATAGGGGAATTTGCAATTAATACGCATCCAACGGCCAAAATTTGCGATTATCTCGTTGTCAATGAAAAAATCGCCAGAATGATACATATTGCATTAGGCATGGGTTTTGAGAAAGACAGACAAACCGTTTATCATTTTGATATTGTAATTGATGCCGCGAAACAAAAACTTGATATTTATGGTGTAAAACCTGATGGTAGTGAAGTCTGGATCCTTAAAAAGGGCCGAATGGTAATATAAATTATAATTTAAATTAAAATACACTAATTTTTCACCAGTTTTTGACTGGGGGTTATTGGGTAGTCAAAATCTCATATTTACAGCGGGCTTTTGACTATTATTTTTTGCGGGTTTATTCGATTAATTTATTTTTTTTGACTTTGTCCTTAAAATAAATATTCATGAGGGTTTTAATTAATTGTTTAGGTTTAGTATATTTCCTTTTAATTTCGCTATATATTCTGTTATTTTCTATTTTATATTTTTTATGTTTTTTAATAAATTTTGCAACATCTTTTTTGTTTGAACTAATTAAAGGTCCTGCATGTATTTTATATTCGGATAATTTTTCTGGATGGACTATGTACCACATATATGCATTTTGTTTAATATCAGACCAGTACCAGTCAGAATCTAATAACTTAAAATCGTTTAATTCCAACTGCCTTTTTCCATAATTAAAACATTTTAATAATTTCCCCCCTATAACATCTTTTTTTCCTTCTAAAGGTGCAGCTTCAATCATGATTAAAACACCTTTTTCTTTTTTAGCTTTGATTTTAATTTTTTTTAATAAAAATTTATGCATGCAAAACATCTTTTTTGAAGGGCCTGCAAGAAACTTTGCAGCAGCCGCTATTAGCAGGTTAAATTTTTCATAACTAAGTGCTGCGGCGGCATTTCTCTCTTTTTGTACAGGGTCTATTAAAATTAATGGACTGTCAAGTTTAGCCTTATTTAATGTTTTGAAAACTTCTTTTTCATTTTTATAATACTGCGTAAAATCAATTACTTCTTTCAATTTCCAATTGCTTACTCCTTTTAAAAAATTTAAAAAACTTCCATAATAGATAACTAGAATTTCAATCATGTATCCTGAAAATCCATTGATGAAAGATTCTGCCCCATAAACTCTCTGGGCTTTGCAGAATAATTTTGCAAGTTTAATATCATCAGCTTTTTTTCCAATGTGTTTTTTAACCCATAGGACATGTAATGGGCTGACATCTGTAACATTTAACGCCTCTTCGGAATTTTTAATATTTAATACAGGAACAATTTCAAATTCAATATGCTGATATAATAGTTTAAAATAATCTCTGGAGCCATGTACTCTTTCAACATTATCAAAACATTGCAATATTTTTTCGAGTAATTCAGACAAATTTTTATCTTTATATGTTTCGCCAAATTTTACAAAAATATCGCAATCATATTTTTTTAGGTGAGTGCCTTTAGCTACGCTTCCTCCAAGGACAACCTCTGCATTGATATTCTCAGTCTCAATCTCAGTCTTAATCCTATTGAGGATTGGTCTAACTTTACGTTCAGTGTCTTTTATTTTATGGGATTTTAATATTTCTTTTAACAATTCCATTAGTTATCAAATGTTGAACAACGTATTTAAATCTTGTGAAAAGGCGCTGTCCCAGAGTCGTCTCATTGTCAATTAGCATCTTCAGATTTAACTATAACTGCAAGAACGTTCTTAGCTGCTTTATGTTTTAAATTCTATCCTAATATACAGACAATGAACTTTCTGGACAGCGCATGTGAAAAGCAACATTTATAAATCAATATATTTATTTAACAAAATATGTCCAAGCTGATTTACAGAAAGGAGAAAAAACAATTTTTTGAAGATACTGGCAGAGAAGTTACTATAATAAAACAGCGAGAATATTTTATCAAAGACATCTCTAATGATTTTCATACCGAAAATGGGGTAATTAGCAAAGCAGATCTTAAAAAAAAAACTTCTATTAACTCAAGTATGGGTACGGAATTTCAAATTATTGATACAAGCTTTATTGACGTTTACAAAAGAATAAAAAGAATAGCTCAAATCATACCCCGAAAAGATGTTGGGTATCTTATAGCAGAGACAGGGATAGGAAAAGGTTCAGTGATTGTTGATGCAGGTTCAGGTTCTGGGGGTTTATCATTATTTCTTGCAAATATTGCAAAAAAAGTTACTACATACGATATAAAAAAAGAGCATGTTGCGCTTGTAAATGAAAATATTAAATTTCTTAACTTAAAAAATGTTATAGCAAAGGAACATAATATTTATGACGGAATTGAAGATAAAAATGTTGATGTTTTTACACTTGACCTTCCCGAACCGTGGAAAGTTCTTCCTCATGCGGTAAAATCATTAAAACAAGGCGGGTTTATAGTCTCATATAGTCCGTGCATTCCACAGGTTGCAGATTTTGTTAATGCGTTAGTAAATAATGAAAACTTTATCCATATTAAAACCATTGAAGTAATTGAACGGGAATGGGAAGTATCGGGTAGAAAGGTTAGACCTAAATCCAAGATGATGGGCCATTCGGGATTCTTATCATTTGTTAGAAAGATTTAAAATTTTATTTTCCGCGGATGTATTTCGCAGGGGTGTTATGTTTCGATTGACTTTCTGTATATGCTGAATCTTAATAATAATATTTATTTGCGTTTTTTTGTTCTCTATCTTTAATAGAGCCGGGTTTATTTGCGCGCGGTCTGCCGCTTTCAATATCTCTTCTAAAAGTTAGATTTAGATTTTTTAGGAACATGTTCATACCATTTTCCATACTTAATATAGCATTAAGTTTGCCAGATTTAGCTGGTTCACCTTCGAATACTGCTAATTTCTCCGACAAGAAATCTAAAAATAATAAGTCATGATCCACAATAAAAGCGGTTTTACCTTTATTTTCCATTAAATCTTTGATTACGCGGGCTGTCACCAGTCTTTGCTCTACATCAAGATAAGCTGAAGGTTCGTCCATTAAATATAATTCAGCATCTTTTGACAAGCATAAAGCAATTGCAATTTTCTGTAGTTCGCCGCCGGATAATTGGTTAAGCTGTTTTGTAAATAAAGGTTTAATGTTTAGCGGCCTGATAATTTCAGTGTCATATTTAGCAATAGCATCACGCAATGTTACCATTACGAGTTCATCTGAATCATTTTTTAAGTATTGGGGTTTATAAGAAACCTTTACACTTTTTTCAATTTTACCGGTATCGGGTTGAATTTCACCTGCTAATATCTTGATAAATGAGGTCTTCCCGATCCCATTTTCTCCTAACACCCCTACAACTTCATGTCTATAAAGAATACTTTTACTTGCGGTTAAATTAAAATTATTTAACGTCTTTTTCATATCAATCCACTCTGTTAAAATTATTCCTCCTTCTTTTTTTTTCTTGAAAGCATTTTTTTCAAACTTGATTCTATGATCCCTGAATCTTACATTTGCATCCGCCATATAGCCTTCAAGATAAGCATTAATACCGGCTTTTGTTGTTTTTGGAAGTGAAACAATGCCGTATGCGCCAGGTTTACCATACATCAAATGCACTGAGTCGGTCATATAGTCCAGAATAATCAAGTCGTGTTCTACAACTAAAACAGCAGTATTTTCATTTGCAAGCCCTCTAATAAATTTACTGATAATAATGCGCTGTTTTACATCTAAATAGGAAGTGGGTTCATCAAAAATATACAGATTAGCTTTTTTTAATATAGTTGCAGCAATTGCAACCCTTTGCAGTTCACCGCCAGATATAGTTTTAATATCATTATCAAGTATCATTTCAATTCCTAATGCATTGCATACTTTATCAAGTTCATTTTTTTCATTTACTTTTTCTAGCAAATCGCGGACTTTTCCATTAAATTGTCTATTTATCAAGTCTACTTGTTGCAATTTATATGCAACGACAATTTCTCCATTTTTAACTTTTTCAAAATATTTTTGCGCTTCTGTGCCTTTAAAAAATTGGATTAATTCATCATATGTTGACTCTCCCTCCTTTCCAAGGTTTGGTTTTAATAATCCCCCGAGCGCTTGCATAGCAGTAGATTTTCCTATACCATTTATGCCAAGCAGCCCTACTACTTTGCCGAATTGCGGAATAGGTAAATTATAAAGATGGAACCCATTTTTTCCATATTGATGTATTGGAGTTTTTTTAAGTTCTTCAGGCAGGTTAATTATGCTTATTGCTTCAAAAGGGCATTTTTTTACGCAGATATTGCAGCCTATGCAAAGAGTTTCGTCTATCCCTATTTTGCGGTCGTCTCCTTTAAATATACAGTTTTCACCTTTCCGATTAATTGGACATACTCTTATGCAAAGATAATTACCGCAACCTACAGGATTACAATCTTCTTTTTTAACTACAGCAATTCGGCTCATGCATATAGGGAATTATCTGCATCTTTTAATAGTTATGTTTTTAAATAACCGGGGATTGATATCAATTATGAAATATCTGTCATTCATCGTTCAGGCAATAAAAGATAAACATGAGTTAAATGAAATAGATTCAGAATTTATAGCCGATCAAGTATCTGATTTTGTAAAAAAACATAAGAAAATTCAAGACAAAATAGAAGTTTCAGGCTCATTTTTAAAGTTTAAACTTTCCAAAGAATTCAAACTGATTATAAAAATGATACGGTCAAATTTACGAAAATCGTATGTTTTATTTCAACTTGGTTCTGATCAAAGGACGTGCTTATTTGACCAGTTAAAAAAAGCTCCTCAAAGTTTAGATATTCACCAAAAATTGTTAGAGACACATAGATCAACTAAAGAGCGTATTCCGATATATGCTCAACTCTATAAAGAGATTTTTAAGATTACATCCGTTCCCAGTTCAATTATTGATATTGGATGCGGTCTTAATCCGTTATCATTTCCTTGGATGAATGTTAAATCTTTAAAATACATTGCATCAGAACTGAATAAACAGGATTTGGTAATAATTCAGAAATATTTTAAGCTTAAGAAAATTAACGGGAAAGTTTTACCGGTAAATTTGATAAAAGATTATGCCTTATTGAAAGGTATTAAATCCGATGTATGTTTTATGTTTAAACTTCTCGATTCTTTAGAAGTTGTTAAGAAAAACATTACGGGGAAATTATTAAATATTGTGGATGCAAAATTTATAGCCGTAAGCTTTTCAACTAAATCCGTAGGTGGCAAACCCATGAGATCGACCCGCAGGAAATGGTTTGAATATATTGCAAGCGAGCTTGGATTTGAATTTAAAATATTAGAATACGACAATGAATTATTTTATATACTCTCTAAGACTGGTTTTCCTGAATAATTAATAAATCTTCAGTGGTTAATTTTTTGCCGGTTTTAATTTTTTCTTCCACGTCTTTTTCTAAGTCCCTAAGCCGTTTTTTTTGAGTGTTAGATTGACCCTCTATTTTTGTTTGTTTAATCTCTGAAATTTGCGATTGTAAGCTATTCAAGTCATTTAATTCTTTTTTAAGTGAATTATTAATTTCGCCAAAGTTTTTCTTTAGCTCAATAAATTTACCAAATGCTTCTTTTTCTTCAGTGTTTAATTTTCTAATTTGCTCTGAAGCGTTAATCAAAGTTTCATGTTTAATTTGACTTTCTTTAGCTTTAGATTGTATTTCTTTATGCAATAGATCAGATTTTTTTTTCAATTCATCAATTTCATTTGACAATTGCCTATTATCATTTTGAGTTAGATTAACATTTTTAGTTTCTTCATATTTCTTTTTAAGTTCTTTAATTGTCTGCATTATTTTTTTTTCTTGAGGAAATTTCATAGCTTCAGTTTCAAATTTTTCCTCAAGTTTTTTAATTTCATATTTTATTTGGGCGGGATTATTTTTTCTATCATGGTTATTATTATCTCCGGTTTGATTTATTTTTTTAATCTCATCTATTTTTTTTTTAATCTGGACATTGATATTATTTCGGTCTTCTTTTTTTACTTTTACATCGGCAGAAAGACTGTCTCTGCAGGTTTTAGATTCTTTGAGAACTTTAATCAAATCCGAAATTTTGTTATGCAACAAATTTTTAGTAGAAAACCATTTTTCTTTTTCTTCGTTAATTTTATTTAATTGATTGCGCAAATCTTTTATTTTATGTTTTTTTTTATTAAATTCAGTGAATTTTTTATTATTATCATCTTGTTCCATTGTTAATCTGCCGTTGTAATGTGTCGAAAATAGAAAGAAAAAATAAAATAAAAAGAAGTTTAACCAAATAAGGCGCCTAGACCTGCGGCACCTGCGCCGTCGTCTTTCTTTTCTTCCTTCTTCTCTTCTTTCTTTTCTTTAGCTTGCGTAACTGGAGCAGCGCTAACAACAGGCGCAGCAGCTACAGCTTGTTTCTTGATAGCTTCTTCAATGTTTACACCCTCAAGCGCAGCAACTAAAGCTTTGATTTTAGCATCATTTACTTCAATGCTCGCAGCATTAAGTATCTTTTTAACAGCATCCTCAGTTATTTCTTTTTTTGCTTTATGCAAAAGCATTGCAGCATATACGTATTCCATTTTGATGACCTCCAATAAATGAATTAAGAGTGAAATTAATTACTCTTTCCGAATTCTTTTTCTTTTTTTAGTTTTTTTTGCAGTAATTCATGAGCAGTAGGAACTTTCATTGCTTCTTGCCTTTTTTTTTCTTGTTTGTCATTAGCAATTAACTCATTTACAAGTTCTTCGGCGCTAGGGCCTTTAGGAACCTTTTCTTGAACATCAGCATCAATTGATCCTTTTCTTATTTGCTCAATTAGCTTTTCAGCTTTTTTAATATCTTTATCTGCGGCATGTTTTGTTACAGTTATAATCTCTTCAGCTTGTTCTACTTTAATATTACTATTACCTATTGATTCTTTAACTGGTTTTTTAATATTTTCTTCAAACCGGTTTTCTTGAATAGTGTCAGGTATGTTTGCAGTTTTCTTGAGGCTTAACATTTGTATTTCAGCTTTTGCAAGCACGCTTTCAATAGTTTCGTTAGTTAAGATATTTTCACTTAAAGCAAGGGAAGTTGAAACAGTATGGGCATTGTTTAACATTAATTCGATGTTATCTTTTGTTGGATACCCAACATCCATTGCAAGATTAAATGCCCATCCTGAAGCATCAACAAATTTCTGTTTATATTCTGTTTCATCAATATGCAATATTTTACTTGTAAAGATGGTGCCGTTTTCATATGCAGCAGTTAAGCCTAAACCTATTTCCATTGGTTTAATATCAAATCTTGTTAGTATTCCAATAACATTAGCTTTAATTTCTTCACCTTCCCTAACTACAACTTTATTTTCTTTAATTGCAATTTTACCATTTTCAACACCGGTTTTTAGGCCTAGCATTCCGAGTTCTCCAATTAATGGACCTGGTGCAAAAGAGGTTGGGCCTGCTGGTATTATAATGTCCCGAGGCGCAATTTGCCCTGCTTTTGCAGGGGCCGGTGATTTATTTTTCTGAAGAATTTTATATAATGTAAAAGGATTATCCTTTGTGAATAATAAAGCAGGCATTCCGCTTAAGTATTTTGATAATTTTTCAATTCCCGGTTTAAATTCTTTTGCTTGTTCAAAAGCAATTTTCATAAACCTTCTTTTTGTCATTTTTAACACAACTTTTTTTCTTAGCTGTGCTCTCATGTTTTGTAATTGAGGCGTAGGTAAATTTTCCATATCTACTGCGGCAATGATAGGGTATTCCTTAATTAAATTAACAAATTCTTCAATTTTCTTTTTTTTATATTCAGCTATATTTACCATTTTACACCTTAATCTTTACTATTGATCCCATTGTTAATTTGAGATATACTGATTTTAAATTATTAATATCATTAGGTAATTGCCCTATTACTGTATTGTAATATGTTATTATATTATCAGCAATTTCTTCGTCTTTCATTGTTTCAGTACCAACTAATACTTGTAAGACCAAACTTTTCTTCCATGCAGCTTTTACTGTTTTTTGTAATTTATCATATATTGGATTTAATTGCACTTTTGGGGGTACAATACACCCGGCTTTAGGATTAGGCATTTTTCCTCTTGGACCAAATACTTTACCGAAACTTGTAGCTATTTGCGGCATAATATTTGCTTGGGCTATAAAATAATCATATTCGTCGGTTAATTTTTTTACTGCTTTCTTATCTTTTGAATATTCTGCAAAATCATCAGAAATTAAAAATTTATCACAGATTTCAGTTGCCTGTTCTTTCAATTCACCCCCAATTAAAGCACAAATCTTTTTTGTTTTAGTAACGTGAGGCAGTATTATAAAGAATTCTTTTTGATTATCAGTTTTTTTAAGGTCAATACCTTTAAGGTTGATAATTAAATCAAAACTTTGTTGAAAATTACGTTTTTTTGTATTTTCTTTACACGCTTTAATAGCTTCTAAAATTTCGGTTTTTTCCATTTGTTTTCCTCCTACACCCAAGCATACGCGAGTTAGTAGTATACGGAAATTGTATTAAATGCTTGTAATAATACGCTATTTATAAAACTTACGATATTCAGTAATACTTTAGTAAAGTGAATTCAATACAAAAGTTAGCGTCTTCTCGTGAGACACTACTTAATAAATATAGTAACCTATGGTTACTTCATTGGTTTAATAGTCAGTAGCTTGCTACGATAATCAGTTAAACGTATGAAGTCTAAATACCCTATAGCTTGCAATGGTTGGGATTTTTATTATAAATTCTGCGCGCCAAAATAAAAAACACTTTGAGCGGCTAATCACTTTTTTAATTATACAAGCTTAGCTTGTCTTTTAATATAGATTAAAATTTGATTTTTCCACCAGTGTATTACTAGTTTTTAGTGGAAAAATCGGGTCTGAATCGCTCGAGTACCGTAGGCAAACATGCCGCCAGTCTTTGACTGGTGGTGGGTGACTTTGATTGATTTCTTACTTTGGTTAAAATTCTAGATAGTTTTAAAATAATGTCTGAATTATTCTATAAAATGCAACAGATAATCACTAATGACGATAGTATAACCTACTACAATAAACAATATCAGGAGACATATCACTCCAAAAGTGGAGCAGTAGAAGAATCTATCAAAAAGTTTGTTGAGCCTGCTATGATAAAAGAAAAGTCAAAGAAAGGCAGTATAAAAATTCTTGACATTTGTTTTGGACTTGGCTATAATTCGGCAGCAGTAATAGACGAAGTGTTAAAATACAATAAAGATTGCAGTATTGAGATTGTTGGACTTGAAAATGATATTAGTATAATTGAAAAGATACAGGAAGTAAACCCTAAATTCCTATCTTACAATTTTATTAAATCGTTAAATCAGAATAACCTTTCAATAAAAGTGGATAATGTAAGTGTTAAATTGTTAATCGGTGATGCAAGAGAATTAATAACAACATTAAAAGAAGATTTTGATATAATATTTCTTGACCCGTTTTCCCCTAAAAAATGTCCTGAACTTTGGACAGACTTATTTTTTAAGGATATAAAAAAATTAACTCTGAGAGGGACTATTTTAACCACTTATTCTTGCGCTAAATTAGTTAGAAATAATTTAAAAACTGTCGGATTTACAGTTAAGGATGGACCTTGTGTAGGGCGCAGAGCTCCTTCAACAATAGCATTTATTGATTAGGAATATTAACAATAATAATGATTGATTAAAAATAAATAGGCCCCCCAGATTATTAGGGCGGGCTTTTATGAAATGATGTTTGATTAATTTTGGCCGAATCATGTATTATATACATGTAAGGTTGCCTTTCTCTCCTTTCTAGATTTTGGTATTTAAAGCTAAATTTGCCTAATTGTGCATGTGATACAATGCGCCTTAAACTCGGCCAAAATTATAGGTTTTTATAGACCTTATCTCTTTTTTCCCGAAGGAATGCGAACTCGAACTTTAGAATTTAAACAAATAAATTCCATAGTCCTTGTGGAATACTATAAAAGCAAGAGGCCAATTGGCGTTATTTTATCAGTAGAATTGGATTGCCAAGTTGCAAATAGGGGTTGGTCAATTCATTTCAGCCTTAATATTCCCTTCTGCGTGTATTAAGCGCCTAATCTTTCTGAATTTTCGCCAAATTGAACATTGCTAGTAAACCGAGATTCATTTCTCGGTATATTCAAGAGGACTCCTTTGGTGTGAGGGGTGGTTTCCAGAATAATATAGGAGTCCTTAAAAAGACTGATTTCAAAATCTTTAGCCATGCTAAAGATTCGTATTTTATCAACTAGTATAGCGGTATACATACTAATATATAAATGTTACGTTTTAGTATACTAATCTATAGTTAGATGCAAATTACACTCCCGTTTGGAGATTTCATTGCTTAAACCTTTTGCAGTTGAAATTTCATTGTCAAAAGCTCGCTGATACCCTCGGTTACAGATCGATGCTATGCTCGCCATTCGGACCAGGTTAGCTCGTTATAATCTTATTTACCGCAAGTATATTTTACAAAGAGTTTAGATTTAATTGTTTAACAAGTGGAAAATGGGGTCTGAAAAACCAAACTGAGTGAATTGGTGACTGATAGTGTATGGTTTTGATTGACATATGGGCTTTTGCTGCCGAATAAACGCCAGCCAAATACTGGTGGAAATGAGTGTATTATATCGGTGTGTTTACTGGTGTGTCTGGTTTCGATTGATAATGTTTAATTTTGACAGTTAGGGTTAAATAATCCTGAAATAATCTCTCTCTATATGGAAACATTAACTTTTTATCCTATTGATTTAAGTTATAGATTGGAATCGGATAAACCGCAAATTCTAATATATGGAAAAACATCTAACGGGGATAAAGTTTGTATAGTGGATAATTCATTTGAACCATATTTTTTAGTCCATTTAAAAGACGAATCTGTTTTTAGGGATATAAAAAATGATTTGCTTAATTTTAAAATTGCAGATGCCCAAATTGTAAAAATTCAGGAAATACAAAAAAAGATTTTAGGCAAGACTCAAAAATTACTTAAAGTGTTTACCCAGCAACCAGACCAAGTGCCGATTGCAGCTAAATTTATTTCTGAATTGGAAATAGTTGCATCAGTTTATGAATCTGACATTAAATTTGTATTAAGATATTTAATAGATAAGAAGATTACTCCGATGGTATTAACAGAAGCAAAAGGTATGTTTATTAATAATGAATTCAGGGCGGAGTCTGTATTGCAAAAATCGCAAGATTCATCAGTAGAATTAAATGTAATGGGTTTTGATATTGAAACATACTGCAAAAAAGGATCACCAATAATGCCTGAAAAAGATCCGATTATTATGCTTAGTCTTTATGGAAAAAATTTAAAAAAAGTATTGACATGGAAAAAATTTAAACATACTCTGGACTATGTTGAACATTTAGATTCTGAAAAAGAGTTGATTGAAAGATTTAAAGTGTTAATTAATCAAGAAAAACCGGATGCATTAGTTGGATACAATTCTGATGGTTTTGATTTTCCATATATTGAAACCAGAGCAAATAAGTTTAATATAACTTTAAATTTATTTGAAGGTAATTTATTAAAAATTAAAAATAATGAAGCCAGGATAATTGGTCTTCCTCATGTTGATATTTACAAGTTTATTGTTAGAGTTATGTCAAGAGCTTTAAGGTTAAGTTTTTATACATTAAACGATGTGTCTGAAAAATTGTTAAATGAGAAAAAAATTGAAGTAAAAATTGAAGAAATGTTTCTTGCATGGGATAATAACAAAGGCCTAGGTAAATTTTGTGAATATAATCTTAAAGATTCTGAACTTGCATATTTACTTTTTCAAAAAGTTTTTCCGAACATATTAGAACTAATAAAAATTATCGGTTTGCCTATTTATAATTTAACAAGGGCAAGCCATTCACAATTTGTTGAAACATATATTTTAAAAAATACGCCTGATTATAATGAAGTAATTCTTAATAGGCCAAGTTATCACGAAAAAGAATCAAGATATAATGAAAGATACCAAGGGGCTTATGTTTATCAGCCAATAGCAGGGTTATATGAAGATATTGTAATTGTTGATTTTAAAAGTTTTTATCCAACTTTAATTGTATCGCATAACATTGGACCTAGTGTGTTAAATTGTAAATGTCATCCTGATTCTAGGAATAAGATTGAGATTGGGACTAAGACTATGCATTTTTGCGAAGGGAGCAAAGGATTTTTACCTGCAGTTTTAGAACATTTGATTATCGCCAGAACAGAGGTAAAAAAACAATTAAAAAAAAATAAAGATAATATTTTGTTAGGAGCGCGATCGCAGGCGTTAAAAGATTTATCAAATGCATTTTACGGGTACTTTGGTTTTTCATCGGCAAGATGGTATAATTTTGATTGCGCTCAAGCAATAACCGCTTTAGCAAGAAATTATATCAAGGATACAATTTCTAAAGCTGAAAAGGCAGAATTTAAAGTTATTTATGGAGACACCGATTCAGTATTTTTATCATTAGGCAAGAAGAGGATATCTGATGTAGAAAAGTTTGTTAATAAAATTAATAGTGATTTGCCTGGTTGCATGGAACTAGAATTTGAGGGATATTATCCATCGGGTATTTTTGTTTCAGCAAAAGCTTCAACCAAGGGCGCAAAAAAACGTTATGCTTTAATGGATGAAAGGGGAGCACTTACAATAAAAGGTTTTGAAAGCGTGAGAAGAAATATCTCGCCAATTGCAAAGGAGGTTCAAGAAAATATTTTATCAATTTTGCTCAAAGAAAAACAACAAGAAAAAGCAGTTAAATATTTGAAGCAAGTATTATATGATTTAAGAAAAAATTTAATGCCGATTGAAAAGTTGGCTATAACAATGTCATTGCAAAAACCTATTGAAGAATATAATTCTTTGTTGCCTCATGTTGCCATTGCAATGCAATTATTAAGGAAAGGGGAAGAAGTATATCCTGGAATGATTCTCAAATATGTAGTTGTTAAAGGAAAAGGCAAGTTAAATCAAAGAGTTAAATTGCCGGAGGATGTCAAACCGGAAGATTACGATTCAGGTTATTACATTAATAATCAGATAATTCCTGCTATTGACAAAATTTTCGAAGCATTAGGATATTCAATAGAGGAATTATTAATGGAAAAGAATCAGAGTTCATTGCAAAGCTTCTTTTTGTAAAAATAGAATATAAGCTTATCATTCAATAATTTAATTATATTACAGATTATTTGGCTATAATTGTTTAGGATTGTTTAGGCTATAATAATCTTTAAATAGATATTATCATTTTTAGATAATGATGGTGTTAGATAAAGTTGATGAGCTGGAAGTATTAAAATCTCTTTTGAAAAAGACATTTGGCAATATTAAAACAGATATTTCAATTAACACTAAAGATCTTGAACGGTTGCATGATTATAATCGCAGGTTGGAAATGCAATTAATGCAATTAACGGGTGAAATTGCGATTTTAAGGTCTCAATTAAAACCTGTATTTGATTCTCAAAATTTATCAAATATTCAGTCAAATCCTCTTAATCAGGATTTTGTAAAATTGGAACAAAAACTTGCTGATATTGAAAAAAAGCTTGATACTCAGGTTTTTAAAGCGCTATTGGAAGCGCAAAATGTAGGTCATAATCAAATTCAAAACCCATTTCAACAATTGGTTCAAAACGTGCCCAGGATGGCAAATAAAGGTCTTGCAGCCCAAATAATGCGTAAAGTAGGTAGAAACAAAAAATCATTAATTAAAAAAAGGATTGTTGAAATTGCATCAAAGGAACAGTTGAGTCTTTCAGAGTTAAAAGAAATAGTAGTTGATGAACAGAATTTATGTTCGAAAGCCACATTTTATCGATATTTTGATGCTTTAAAGCAAAAAAATGTTTTAAGTGTTGTTATTGCTGATGAAGTTGAAATAATACTTGCAAATAATATTATTGAGGCCAATATTTGAGACTTGTATCAACTAGTATATTCTTGTATTTCTGAGACTGGAACGACATGAGACTCTAAAATTTCCATAGGAAACGGGGGGGTGTCTCATAGTGTCTCACGAATCCGTTTAAAGTCGGGCGTGAGACTTACAGAGACCGAACTTGGGTCCATTTGAGACGCAAACACTTATTTAACCTTCACATCCCCAAATGGTTTAAATTATGGCTCCAGGTTCAAAAAGAAGGCTAAAATAGAAACATTTAAATATGAGTTTGAGTTTTAAACTTAATAAAAGCGAGATTTATACAAAATATGTGATAGCTTCATTAAGCTACGCATCAACAGTATAACATAATCACGCTAGATTTGGCGTAAAATCATAATAAATATATCAAAAACGAGGTTGATACAAGATGGTAGTAAATTTAAAAAAAGTATTTCTTTTTAGTTCAATAGTTTTATTGTTCGCGATGTTATCGCAAAGTGTTCTGGCAGTAGATTCTTTAAGAACCGCAGGTTTTAATGTCGTTGCTAATATAAGCGGAGTTGGAAGAGCATTAGCAAATGATTTAAAAAATGGGGCAAATGATCAAAGTAATGAATTTAATCGTGTTGAGACTGGGGCGTATGCATTATTTTTAAAAAATGCCACCTATCAATTTAATATAACTATTTATAATGCAAATTTAACTGGAAATGTTTCTGAAGTTGCAATTACATTGCCTACAGGAGTAACTTATAATGAGTATAATGCAACTACTAGCACTGTTGAGAGTAGTGATAGTCAGACTATTAATGTTACTTTTACTCAAAGCGGACAAGTTTTAAATTGGACTCAAGGTTATAGAGCAATTAATGTAAGTTTAATAGCTAACACTTCCGGTAAGAGGTCATTTATATTTAATGCTACTATTGCATTAAGTGGTCAGAATTATGTTAACTTTAGTGTACAAATGGTACAGGGTATAAAAGGAACTACCGTTACATATGTAATTGGAGATAGGATTTATTTAGATGGGAAATTACCTACATTAGATTCAGCTAAAACAAATGATACATCTAGTATTAACTTAACTTTTAGTGAAGCAGTTAATGTAACTACAGTTAAACCTATGGGCGCTACTTACAATAATAGGACAGGTCATGCTTTAAATATTACAATTAATAGTGTTTCAACAGCTAACCATGAATCAATTGTTACATTATCAACTAGTGATTTTGATGGCAATCAAACTCCTGTTCTTACATTAAATAGTAGTGCTAGTACTTTTATAAGAGATTTAGCCGGTAACGCATTAACAACAAATACATCAGTTACTGCAACAGATGGAGCTGGCCCATATTTAAAATATTCTGTGTTGAATATTAGTGGTGCTGGTATTGCAACATTAACATTATTCTGGAGTGAGCCTGTTAGTACATTAGGTACCACTGTAACTGTAGGAGATTTGATATTTTTTAATGGAGACGGATTAAGAGGAGGAAATTACGTTAATTCAACTTCATTTACAACAACATCCAACATCAGTTCTGGGGGATATAGCGGTAATCTTTCTGAAATAGTATTTAGCGTAGCAAATAGCGCAAATATTTCATTTTGGAGAGTTAATGATTTTAATCTTAGTCTGACAAAAGCAAATTGGAAAGATTATAATGGAAATATTTTATTAAGAAGAGTTGATGGAATTACAAGCAATAGTGTACTTAGTACGCATGGTAATGATACAACTGCACCAAGTCTTTTAAATTGGACTTACAGTCATGTGGCTGGTCAATTTGCTTTGACATTTGATGAGTATGTTGATCCAACTTATTTTGTAAATGATTTGAATCTGACTCAAGCTACAAGTCCTGCGCAATATTATTCACAGACAACCCGTTTGAAAGGTGATGCAATCTTATTAAACGCAAGTTCAGTGACTGAAAGTCAAACTCATTTAGCAACGTTATTAGCTATGAATATTTCAAGTGCTGCAAAAGATAAAATTGCATTATGGAATGGACAAAACTCTTCCACGGCATTGTATCTTTGGAATGCAAATGAAATACTCAATACTACTTTTAAGGATACGGCAGGAAATACTGCTTTTGGAGTAGGACATAATAGTTCTGCTAAATATTTAGCAGCTGCAACATGGACACAAGATACAATTGCGCCAAATGTTACAAGCGCAACAATTAGTGATAACAATGTTACTGGTCCTGGAACACATAGGATAACAGTTACGTTTAGTGAAGATATGACTAATGCTACAACTGTAACATTATCCAGGGCAGGCACTTCATTTACGACTTACAACGTTACACTTCCAATCGGTACTAATGTTGCTAATCTTTGGTATAACTTTACAACAACAGATACAAATACTGAATGGGTAATTAATGTTTCAAATTATGCAAGTATTACTGATTTATCAGGTAATGCAATGACTCAAAGTGATACCGGGTTAAAATTCACTTATGATAGTGTCGCGCCTTATGTGTTGTATTCATATTATTTGGAAAATGGAACAACTGATACCGCATACAATGGAACATTAGGAATTGATGACACTCTTGTATTTGTGTTTAATGAACCTTTACAAGTTAATCAAGTAAACTTATCAGTTGGAAACTTCACGTTTAGAGATGGTGGTGCTATGAGTACGGGTGGAAAAGCTACTCATTTAGTGCGTGTAAACGGGAATAACGCTATTATAACATCTTATAACGGCGCTCCAAATATAAGTTTAAGGGGAGAATGGGCTGATGTATTCAACGCAACAGCATTGCAAGGAACAGGTTCAGCAAATCAGCATAGAAATTTAAATGCTAATAGTTCATCATGGTTTATCAGAGATAAAGCAGATAACTTTGTAAGAGCTGCATACACAACTGCTCAGAAAAAAGTAGTTGCTGATTATGCATTTGCTGTGACTAACAGTTCACCTGTAACAGTATCATTCCCTACATGCGTAAATACCGGCAATATGACAGGGTATCTGAATACAAATGACTTTACTTTTGGATATTATTATAATGCAGATGCATGGGGAACATTAACCACTGCAACGTCATTAAGGCCATTAGTAGGTTATAGATTCACTTGGTTAGGAACAAACACCTATTTATCATCTGATGCTAGTGATAACATCTTTAGAGTTTATTTAGCAAATCAAAGTGATTGCGCATTAAGTGATTTGGAAATAGATATTAAAGATGGTTGGAACTTGCTTGCATTGAATGGAAATTACTATTCAAGTAAGGATACAAATGGTAGAATGACTGATAGTCCTGATAATTGGTTGTTCAGTTTAACCTCTACTGGAGCAGAAGCTGGAATTGCGGTAGGTTCAGTTACAAAAGATTATGGTAACTCAAGTACTTACAGAAATGTACCTAGCGGTGGAGACCATGATTGGGATAATTTAAATATTAGGCCATACGAAGCATGGTGGGTACAATCAACATCAGCAAACTCATTTACAGGAGTGGCTAGAAGATAAAAATCCTAACGGATTTTTTATTTTTATTTTTTTAATTTAATAAAAAAAGAGTGTACAATTAAGAGTGTGAATAAAATGAAAAATTTTTTAATATTCCTAACTTTAATAATCCTTTTATCATTTAATGTATCTGCAGATTCATTTCCGTATAATTTATTTTCAGGTACTATTACATTAAATAGTTCTAATGCCCCTATTGGTTCAGTTTTAAGTGCAACAATTGGGGGAATTAATGCGGGTTCATATACTTTAAATACAGCTGGTTGGTATGCATTAATCGTTACAGGCAGAAATGACGCTAATTTAAACGCAAACGATGGCGATGCTATTACATTTAGTTTATCTAGTACAGGATGGACAATAACAGCAATTACTGGTAACACATATAGTGATTCAAAAGAAGATGGTTCTCCAAGATGGTTAAACCTTGCTTTTACAGGTTCAACATCAGCATCAGCAACTACAACAGCTGGTTCAGGTGCTGGGAGTGGCGGTGGCGACGCTGCAACAACAGTAGAAACCGTATTTGTACCTACCAAAATTACGCAACCTTCAGTAATTGCGCAAATCCTAAGCTGGATTACGCCTTCTGAATTAGGGTTAGAATCTTTAAGCGCTGATGATGTTATTATTACAGAACTTAATGAAATTACTGAAAAATCAGAGATAGGTGTTGGGGATTTGGGACCCTTATTAAATGAAGTAACAAGCAATGCCGTTAAAACAGCTTTGGATGATTTACAAGCATTATTGGATGCTAAAGAAGGTCAAAAACTGGAAGTTAATAAAATATTAAAAGTTTATAAAATTCAATCTAAAATCAATAATGAGATAGTATTAAGAACATTATTATCTGTAACAGTTACAGCTCTTTCAGATATGACTGATGTAAAAGTGATTGAAGTTATCCCTAAAAATGTTGCAAAACACGTCAGTGAATTAATTTTTCTAGGCGAACAACCAAAAGTATTGCAAGATGATCCTGTAGTACAATGGGAAATTCCAGTTATAAGTCAAGGTTTGAGTAAAACATTTGAATATGTTGTAAAAAAAGAGTTAGTAAATTTTGAAGGCAAAACTATAACTGTTGGAGTGTCAAGCGCACTGGAAGAAGTAACAGGTGGAGCAGTAGAACCAGAGGTGTCTCCTCCAAATCCAATTTGGGGTTGGATTATAGGGATAGTGTTGATAGTTTTAGGATTAGCTTGGTACTTTAGAAAGAATAGGTAAATATGAGCAAAACAAAAGAAGAATTCCTAAGAATCAAGAATGAAATTGAAGAATTAATTGAAGCTAATAATAAATTACCTTCTCTTTTTTATTTTTTCTAATTTTTCTTTTAATTTTATATTTTCATCAATTAATTTTTTCGCAAATTTTAGTTTTTTTGAATTTTGGTAGCTAATAATTTGAATTTGCTCCTGAGTAGTACTAAATTTAAATTGCCAAATAAACTTTTGTAATTCAGCTGTTGTAATAACAATTAGTGCAAAAAGTCCAATGAATAATCCTAAAAGTCAGGGAATATTAAAAAAAAACTTATGATAATCAGTATTATTTGTTGTATTAGAAATGTTAGAGTAAATAGTATTGTAAAAGATCCATTATGAGCTATAATAAATTATTTTAACAATTTACTTGTATTATGGAAAAAATCAAGTATATTTTTTAAATAAAACAATATTAATAATAATAAAATAATTGAATTTAATCCTATAGCAAATATTAAAATTAAGATATACATATCCTCTATCACCCAACTTTCAGATAATTATTGTTTTAAATAGATTGTTAGTCTATAAACTATAGAATAAAAACTAAAAGAAATAATCAAAAATAAAATACTATTTAATAAAAATAATCTTCAGGGTAATAAACGTAATCTTCTTCAGCTAAATTAGCTTTCTTATCCTTTTTTTTAATTTTAGTAAGATCATCTACTTCTGAATCTGCATTTAATTCGCTTTCTTCTTCTAAATCCTGAAAAATTCGCGGTTTTTTAGATTTCATGTAATGAACTTTTTTTTCCTCATCATTTTCTTCTTCTGTTGATTTTAGGTATTCAGTCTTAGCTTTTTTGCTGCGTTTATTTGGTTTTGATTGTTCACCTATAGCTTTATCTTTAGCATCTAACATTTCTTGAGCTTCTTCAACTATCTCAACTTGCGGAATTTCTTCAGGTTCTTCTAATTTTACTTCATCTTCTTGCTCAATTTCTTCGCCTTGGAAAACAAATTCATCATCATCTACTTCTTCAAAAAAGAAGTTTACTACTCCAGTTTTAATTTTATTCAAGAAACTGTTTTTTTCTTCGGTGTTTTCAAGTTTTAAGTTAATTTCAGGGGCATCAGATTGTCCATCAAACATTTTTTCAATTTCAGCAACAAATTTTGTATCTGCAATTGAATTATTATCTGTTTGTTTAGCCTGATACGTAATCTTTGATGCATTTAATGCTTCATTATAAACTTCTTTTACATCTTTATTTTCTTCAAAACTAAAAACATCTTCTTCCTCTTCTTCTAAAAAGAAATCTGTAATGCCCTTTAATGTTTTTTTGAACAAACCGGGTTTATCAGATTCAATTTTAGCGAATGGATCATCTAATTCAAATGATTCTTCGGCTTTAAAATTTTCATTAAGGTTTGAATCAATCTTGGCTTCAATCTCAGATTTTTCTGATTCTTCTATTTTAACTGTACTTTTTGTATCACGAATAAGTTCAATCATAACATTATTTTTGTCAATCTTATGTTCAGCTTTTTCAATTTGTGCTTTAATCTTTTCTAAGTCTTTTTTAAGTTCATTATTTGAATTTATTTCATCCTTCAAAGCTTTAATTTCATCGATTAACAAATCTTGCTTGCCTTTTAGGCTTTCAATGTCATTAGTTTGTGATTCAATTTGGTCTTTATTTACAAAAGATAATTGTTCTTTGACTTCATTAAATAGGCTAATTCTTTTACGGATATCTTCAATTTCATTATTGAATAAATGAATATCAACAGAACCATTATTTTGTTCTAATAATCTAGCAACTTTTTCTCTTAACTCATTTAAACTATCTTTCAATTCTCCGAACTCTTTAGTCTTATTCAGAAATAAATCTTCCTGAACAAATTTGTTATTGCTTGATTCCTTAAACTCGCCTAATTCTTGTTTAACACTTTCTAAATTATCTAAAGTTTCTTTAGTTTTATAATAGTCCTCTTTAAATTCTTTAAAATCGGTTTGTAAGTTAGTTAATTGCCTATTAACGTTTAATTTTGAGAAATAATTAAATTTGATTTGCTCAATATCCTTTGTCTTTTCAATTAAATCATTAAGAGCTTTTTCAACGATTTTATTGTTTTCTTCAAATGATTTTTTTGTTACAAGGTTATCTTTTAAAATATCCATTACTTTTAAGAAATTATCTTTTAATTTAGTAATGTCTAAAGTTAATTTTTCCAATTCTTTTTTGTAATCTTCCTTAAGCAGTTCTTTATTAGCTTTTTGATCATCTTTTAATTCCTTTAAACTGTTTTTTTGTTCATTAATAAGTTCATTTTTATAATTTTTAAACTTTTTAATTTCATCAGAAATAAATTTTATTTTTGTATCAACAAGATCAATAGAATTTTTCTGTTTTTTTTCGAAATCTTTGAACCTGCTATCAAGGTCTTTTTTGGATTTGTTTACATCATCTTTAATTTTGAAAAATGATTTTTTTAAAACATTATCGAGTTCTGAAAAATTATTTACTTTCAATCTAATCTACCCCCTTAGTTATTATTTTAACTATTTTAATATATGATAAATCTCAATAGTACCCCTTTTCTATATTTGTGGAGCTAACCCATTATTTAAAGATTATGTAAGTCTCATATATGGAATGAATAGATATATTTAGAATATTTTTAGGGCAATTAAACGAAAGTTTTATAAATCGACCCATGAATCTAGATAATATTGGGTGATCAAAATTATAATACCTATAAGATGTTTTTCATGTGGAAAGCCTGTATCCCATTTATGGGAAGATTATAATAAATGTCTTGAAAGAGGGGAAATTAGAAAAAAAATTCTAGATAATTTAGGCTTGGAAAGACAATGTTGCAGAGCTTTATTTCTGACTCACGTTGATTTAATCGATTTAGTTGCGCAGTATAAAAAAGTTTAAATTCAATTTATAATCATAATATCTGTTATAACATTTAATTATATAGTTAATATTCTAAAATTACCTATAATGTTTAAATTCTTTTGCATGGGGCGTATTTTCTTTTTGTCCTAATGTGCTTACTTTTTCAAAAATAGCCTTCTTTTGAAGTTCTTTAATAGTTTTAGAATGGCTATAACTCATGCCTGACATTAATCCGCCAATTAACTGTTCAATTATCGGTTTAACTGGGCCTTTATATGGAATTTTTTTTGATACTCCTTCAGCTACAATTTCATTTTTTTGGCTTAATGTTTTCTTTTGAGCATCTATCTGTACATCTTTTCCGGACATACCCCTATATATTTTAAAAAGACAATCATAATCTTCCGGTTCAATAGACGTAACTTTGGTTATAGGAACTTTTTGTATTTTATTTTTTTCTATAGTATATACATCTCCTGGACTTTCAAAAGTGCCTGCAAATAAACTGCCTAGCATAACAACATCTGCCCCTACTGCTAATGCTTTCACAATGTCTCCTGAATTTCTTATACCGCCATCTGCAATTATAGGTATTCCATATTTTTTTGCTTTTTTTGCGCATCTATAAATTGCAGATAATTGAGGAACTCCGTGTCCAGTTACAATCCTGGTTGTGCATACTGACCCGGGGCCTATTCCGACTTTAATACAATCTACTCCTAATTTAGCTAAAAATTTAACTCCGCCAGGTGTGGCAACATTTCCTGCTACTATTGGTACATTTGGATATTTCGACTTAAAAGTTTTAATAGCATAAGCCATTTGATTAGAATAACCATTTGCTACATCAAATATTATAATATCTGTGCCAGCATCAATTAGCATTTTTGCTCTTTCCATAAAGGCTCCTTTAACGCCTACTGATGCTCCTACAAGGTAATTCATATTTAAGTTTAAACCTCGCTTTTTTACTTCTTTTATCATTTCAGCTTCTTCTTCAATAGAATTGGTCAAACGATAAATAAAACCTATCCCTCCCATATTTGCCATAGCCGCAGCCATTTCAACACCAGTGACGGTATCCATATTAGAAGAAACTAATGGGATGCTTAATTGGATGTTTTTTGTAAGCTTGGTTTTAATACAGGCGCTTTTTCTTGAGGTTAATGATTTTCTAGGGATAAGTAATACATCATCGAATGTGGTGTTATATGCAAGCATGGCATATTGCCCAATTTTAGAGAATCTTAATTTATAATAAATCCGGTCATAAATTTCTTCCAGAATATCAATAGCTGCCATTCATTTTTTTTTAAGATAATCAATCATATTTAAACATTAGTGTAATCTAAATTATACATCTGGATATCGAGTCATGCATTTCTGTATAAATCTCATTTTCCGCCAGTGTGTTTTATTACCGTTTGGGTTTAATACCCCGCAGCTTGCTGCGGTAACTTAATAACCAAAAAGGACTTTCATTTCCAAATGGAAGTAAAACATGCCAGTCATTGTACTTACAGAATCAGATACCACTTGGTTTTTGTGATTAAATATCGTAAATCTTTAATTACAGAAGAGACTTTTGAATTTATAAAACTAATTTGTCAAGGAATTGAAAAGCGTTATTTTCTTCGTTTTGATGCTGTTGGGACTGATGGAAATCATTTACATATTGTAGTTGAGGGCGCTCCAAGATATTCTCCTTCTCGCATAATGCAGATATGTAAAAGTGTTCTTGCAATCCAAATATTTAAGCAATTTCCTAAATTGAAAGAGGAACTATGGGGAGGTGAATTTTGGAGTGATGGTGGACATATCGATACAGTAGGTGATGGTCGTGCATTAGATGAAGTTAAAAAATATGTAAAGAATCAAGGTTTAAATTCAGATCAATTAACTATTTTTGAATTTACCTCGCCGTAATACCCCACAGCTTGCTGTGGAATGAGCGAAGCGAATGGTGGGATAGGCGAGGTTATATCGTTTTATTTAGATTTAAAATTGGTTTATTGCATGTATGATGCATATAAATATCAATATTCGGATAATTGACGAATTTTAGAATTTAATTAAGTTTTTTAATGGTATTTATATTGGATTAATATGATATTTGAAAATTATCGGGTTTATTCAACCATTTCAATTTCGATGTTTAAGCCTTCAGGGATAGGCACCCTCATTACTAATCTTAAGGCTCTTTCATCTAAACCTAAATCAACTAATCTTTTATGAATTCTCATTTCATATCTTTCCCAAGAAGCTTTTCCGTTTCCACAAGGTGATTTTCTAGTGGTAACTTTTAATTTTTTAGTAGGCAAAGGTATTGGGCCGGCCATTTGCACTCCAGTCTTAGTAGAAATCTCTTTAATTGCATCACAAATCTGATTAATTTTGTGGATATCTGTGCTTGCTAGTTTTATTCTTGCTTTTTGCATTTTTGTTACCTCATGATAAATTTTGATTTATCATGTTTTATTTAAAAAATTAATAAAAATTTTTTTCTATTTATGCCATTGGTTTTTTTACAAGATTAATGCACATGCCTGCTGCAACCGTTGAACCTGAATCTCTAATTGCGAATCTTGACATTTGCGGAATTTCAGACTGTTTTTCAATTACTAGCGGTTGGATAGGTTTAATTCTAACAATTGCTGCATCACCATTTTTGATGAAATCGGGGTTTTCTTGTAATACTTCACCAGTTGCAGGGTTTAATTTTTTTTCAATTGCCACAATTTGGCATGCAACTTGAGCAGTATGGATGTGGAATACCGGTGTATAACCGACAGTCATAACACTTGGGTGGTTTAATACAACAATTTGCGCAGTAAATTCTTGCGCTACTGTTGGCGGGTTGTCTGTTCTTCCCATAACGTCACCGCGCGCAATATCTTTCTTGCCGAAACCTCTAATGGATAAACCAACGTTATCTCCCGGTTCAGCAGTTTGCAGTTGTTCATGGTGCATCTCAATAGATTTGCATTCCCCTAAAACACCTTTACCTTCTCTGCCTGGAACTGCAATAACTTTATCCCCTACTTTAAGTACCCCAGTTTCAACTTTACCAACTGGAACTACTCCAATGCCTGTGATATTATAAACATCTTGTATAGGTAATCTTAATGGTAATTGAGTTGGTTTTTCAGGTTCTTTTAATAGATCCATTGCTTCAAGTAATGTTGGACCTTTGTACCATGGCAGATGTTCAGATTTTTTAATTACATTATCTCCTTTTAAGGATGCCATAGGTATAAATTTAATTTCATCTGGCTTGAAACCTACTGATTTTAGTAAATTTGAAACTTCAACTTTAACTTCATTGAATCTTTTTTCAGACCAATCAACGCCGGAAATGTCCATCTTATTAATAGCAATAATTAATTGATTAACACCCAATGTTCTTGATAAAAATACATGTTCTTTAGTTTGAGCGTTAACCCCGTCGTTAGCTGCTACAACTAAAACGCCTGCGTCTGCTTGTGAAGCTCCAGTAATCATGTTTTTAATAAAATCTTTGTGACCCGGGGCGTCAATGATAGTAAAGAAATATTTGTCAGTATCAAATTTTTTGTGAGCTAAGTCAATGGTAACTCCTCTTTCCTGCTCTTCTTTTAAGTTATCCATAACATAAGCAAATTCAAAGCCGCTTTTACCTAATTCTGCAGCTCTTTCTTTTAATTTTCTCATTTCTTGCTCAGTAACTATGCCCGAGTCAAACATAATTCTACCTACAGTGGTAGATTTTCCGTGGTCTACATGACCTATGAATACAAGGTTAATATGTGGTTTATTTCTTGCCATTTTGTAATCTCCTCCGATGTTGACATATAAATATGCGATATTTTACGCTTACACATAGGATTTAGAATGTATTTATAAAGGTTTCGGTGCTAGGTCGTCTAGAAAGTTTATTATCTGTGTATTAATATATCTCAAAGAATAATAATTAATAAAGACCCCTTTCTTGCAATTATATTTTAGATGTGAATACTGATAGATAATTGAATAACTTTGGACAAGATTAGTGCTTCTTTGGACAAGACCGGCGCTTGGTGCCGTGTTCTAAAACCTAATTATATCACAGTTTTAATTTCGTTATCTAGTGTCTCGGACCGGGCTTTCCACCAAAGGATTAATCAATTAAAATAATCAATTAGAATACTCAAAGGTAAACCGCCAGTGAAACATCTCGGTGGAAAATTAGATTTTAATCTGTTAAAATACAATAATGTATGGCAAGCTTTAAATAAATATAACATAATATTTTGTATTATGCCTGAATTAACTAATGAGGAAAAATTATCACAACAGAAAGAGCAATGCATATTTTGTCAAGTTATATCCGGGCAAAAACCTGCGCTTAAAGTTTATGAAGACAATAAAGTTGTAGCGATATTAGATATTGGACCAGCAAATAAAGGGCATGTATTATTGATGCCTAAAGAACATTATTCTATTATGCCATTAATGCCTGAAGATTTAATTAGGCACATATTCAAAATTTCCAAGGGTATATCCCAAGCTTTATTGAAAGCTATGCTGGTTTCTGGAACTAATCTTTTTATAGCAAATGGCGGTATAGCCGGTCAACAAATCCCTCATTTTGTTGTGCATATAATCCCTCGCGAAAAAGAGGATGGTGTTGATATTTTTGATTTACGCAGAATAAATGTTGATACGAATGTTATGTTGGAATTGCAAAAAGCATTGCAGGGTAATTTGCATCTAAAATTGCAGGATAAACTTGCGGAGCAAGGATTATTGAAAGAGGCAGAGATTTCTGAAGAAGAATTGATAAACATGATTAAATCTAACCTGCAATTAAGAGATTTTTTATTGAAAAATATTGAGAATCTTGAAACCGTTGTCAATGCAAACCCGCAACTTGAAATGATGTTCCGTGGCAAAAATGTTGCAAGAATAAAGGAAGTTATTCTTAGTTCTGGAGAAGATAAGCAGTTAGAAGCAGTAGGAAATTTATTGAAGGGTAAAAAGGTCAATAGAAAAGAAGAAAGAGCCGAGATATTGAAAGAGATTGAAACTGGAGCAACCGAAGAAACGTCTGAAGAGAAAGCATTGCGTGAAAAATTGTCAGTGAAAAAGAATGAAGAAAGAGTTAAAAAAGCCAAGTTTAAGAAAAAGGGCAATGATTCTGAAGAGCCTGAAAATAATGATGGGGAGTCTAAATTTAAGAATAGTGATGATGCATCCGGAGAGTCTGACAGTATCGATGAGGAATCTGAAACAGATTTAGATGACATTGCAAATTTATTATCTGGTGGTAATGCATGAACTGCCCTGTTTGCGATATTATGGATAATGAACATTTTGTAATTTATCAAGATAAATTTGCAGTAGCTTATCTTTCACAAGACCCCGCCGTAGAAGGCCACGTTGTTATTGCGCCAAGAAACCATATTCCAATTCTTGAACAAGTGCCTGGCGAGATTTTGGAACATTTGTTTATCATTGCCAACAGAATTTCTATTTCAGTATTTGAATTGTTTAATGCGCAGGGGACTAATATTATCGTGAATAATGGTATCCCGGCTGGACAAAATATGCCGCACTTTTCAATTAGCGTTCTTCCGCGCAAGGAAAATGATGGTTTAAATTTTAGGTGGGCACCTAAACAAATTTCTGAACAAGATATGCAGGGGGTACTGGGAAAAGTTAAAGACAGATGTGATTATATCGGGCATGAAGTTCCTAAACAAGCGCCGGTTGTTGTTGATAAAAAGGAAGAACTTGTTGTTGAAGAAGTTGATGAGCGGATCAAAAGTTTAGAACGGATACCTTAATCTTAATTATGCACCACTAATATAATGCGCTTCATTAGATTGCGTATAAATTTCTCGTTCATTGGGTTCACTGGACATTGGACATGTTCACGTGAAGCTTATAAAGGCTTACTGATTTATAGTTTTATGGTTAAATTTAAGATTGTTCATAACGAAGTAATAGTTGATAAAAAAATAACAAAGCTTGACCAGTTTGCGCTTGATGTAATTAAAATTATACAAAATTATACCGATTATATTATAATAAGCAGTTACGTTTCAATATTTTTTGGGAGATCTCGTGCTACTGAAGATATTGATATGTTTATTAAAGAAATTGATTATAAGACCTTTGAGAAACTGTACACAGAATTTACTAATATTGGTTTTGAGTTTAATATCGAAAATTATCATGATATTTATTATGAATCTTTAAAGAAAGGTACCCCGATTAATATTTGGGTTAAAAATTTTCCATTACTGCGCATGGAAATTAAAGTTGCTAAAAAAAATAGTGAATTATTGCAGTTAAATAATCCATTAATTATAATTTTTGGAGATAAAAAGCTTAAATTTGCGCAGATTGAATCACAGATTGCGTATAAAAGGTATATTGCTAAATCTCAAAAAGATTTAGAGGATGCAAGACATCTTGAGATTGTTTTTGAAGGACTAAGTTTAGAAAAAATTAAATATTATAAATCATTATTCTTAAGTGAATTTATATGAAAACTGATAAAGAAAGAATGGAAAATGTAGAAAGGTGGGCTAATTTTGTAGTTAATAATGAGGACAAGGTATGGTCTGAGCTGCAAGCAGAACTTATAGATTCCCAAATTGAAAATGCTGAACAAATTGGGCTTACAAAAGAGCAGGTTAAGTATATTAAGGAAAAATAATGCCATTTTGTAATTTATTTTTTATATAAATCTTTATCTAATGTATTAGTTGGTGTAATAATTAAAGGACATAATATACTTCATTATATTGCATACAAATTCCAGTTAATTGAACATATACGCGTGAAGCCTAACTTCATTACATCTCTTCAACCACATCAATTCCCAATAAGTACATACTCGTTTTTAGAACTTGTTTAACTGATTCAATTAGTTCCAGTCTGATATGCATTTGTTCAGGCTGCGCTTTTAGGATTGGGCAGGCATGATAAAATTCGTTGAATGCCTGAGCAAGGTCTAATGAATATCTTGCAAGTATTGAAGGTTTGTAAGCTGCTGCTGTTTCTTTAACTGTTTCAGGGAAGTTTGCTAATAATTTTATTATTTTTTGTTCTTGTTCGCCTGATAAAAGGTTATAATGTTTGCCTTTGCCCAGTATTTTTCTAACGGGCTTGTTTTCTGATTTTCTTAATATTGAACAAATCCTGGCATATGCATATTGAATATAAGGCGCTGTTTCTCCTTCATAGTTTAATATTTTGTCCCAATCAAATATGACGTCTTTGATTCTGTCATTGCATAAGTCCGCGAATATTACTGCGCCAATTCCTATGACTTTTGCAACCT
>Ga0209542_10002364_pt1 | contig 42349 bp, 48 predicted proteins | sample RifCSPhighO2_01_FD_184028 | JGI IMG/M metagenome (GOLD analysis project Ga0209542, IMG submission 184028) | Soil microbial communities from Rifle, Colorado - Rifle CSP2_plank highO2_0.1 (SPAdes) (version 2) | ecosystem: Environmental > Terrestrial > Deep subsurface > Rock core/Sediment ... | reverse complement strand
GCTATCATTTTGGGTTTAGAACCTATTTTTGATAAATCTTTCTTTTATGATTCTTGTGCAAATAGAAAAGGCAAAGGAAATTTATTTGCCTTAAAAAGATTCGAACTATTTAAGAGACAAATTACAAATAATTTAAAGTCTGAAGTTTTTTGTTTAAAAGCAGATATAAAACATTATTTTGAAGAAGTTGACCATAAAATTTTAATAAGAATATTAAGAAGAAAAATTAATGATAAACAGACAATTAACCTTATTATTAAAATATTAAAAAATAATGCTCAAAGCGATTCAGTTTGGGTGGGGCGAACCGAAGCCTGTAAAGGAATGCCTCTTGGAAATTTAACCTCGCAATTTTTTGCGAATATATACCTTAATGAGCTAGACTATTTTGTTAAACATAAAATAAAAGCTAAGTATTATATTAGATATGTAGATGATTTTGTTATTGTTCATAATTCCAAATCACAGCTTAAAATCTGGAAAAATGAAATTGAAGAATTTTTGAAAGCTAAATTAAAATTAGAATTACATCAAGACAAATCTAAGATTATTCCTCTATCTCATGGTATTGATTTTGTTGGATTTAGAAATTTTTATAACTTTAAGCTTTTAAGAAAGAGAAATATAAGAAATATGGAAAGAAAAGTTAAAATGTTTAATAAAAAATTAATCACAAAAGATAAGTTAAATGAGAGTTTTCAAGGCTGGCAGGCTTATGCAAAATGGGCAGATAGTTATAATTTAATCGGCAGGTTTTCCAAAGGTTTATTAATGTTCTTTTTTCTCTTTATTTTATGTTAAGTCAGGAACAAATCTCTGAAATAAGAGAACATTTAGAAAAAGCTCAGAATCCAGTATTCTTTTTTGATAATGACGCAGATGGTCTTATATCCTTTGTTTTGTTAAGAAGATTTATTAATCGTGGTAAAGGAGTTGCTATAAAAAGTTTCCCTGAACTTGATGAGAGTTATGTTAAAAGAATAGATGAATTTAATGCAGATTATGTTTTTATTTTAGATAAGCCAAGTGTCTCAAAAAAATTTTTAGATGAAGTAAAATTAAGAAATCTCCCTGTTATATGGATAGATCATCATGATGTTCCATCTCCAGAAGATTATGAAAATTTATCATATTACAATTCCCTTAGAAAAAGTAATCTTGGAGAACCAATAAGTTATATTTCATATATAGTATCAAGAAAGAAGGAAGATTCTTGGCTTTCTGTTATAGGTTGTATATCAGATAATTATCTTCCAGATTTTTATAATGATTTTGCTAAAGAGTATCCTAATTTAACTAGGAAAAATCCTGATTCTGCCTTTGAAGTTTTATATGAAACAGAAATTGGCAAAATGGTTTTAATGTTAAGTTTTGCTTTGAAAGATAGAACAAGCAGTGTTATGGCTATGATTAACTTTTTATTTAGTGTTAAGTCCCCATTTGATTTATTGAAAGAAGATACAAGAAATGCTAATATATTCAAAAGATTTAATCAGATAAATAAATTTTATACTAAAATACTTGAGAAAGCTAAGAGAGTTGCTAGGTCGCATAAAAAATTAGTTTTTTTCCAGTATGGCGGAGAAATGAGCTTAAGTGCAGATATTGCTAACGAACTTTCATATAGATTTCCTGGGAAAGTAATTATGGTTGCTTTTGTTAAAGGAAATAATGCTAATGTATCTATAAGAGGAAGTATTGATGTTAGAAAAATAACACTTGATATTCTTAAGGAAATTCCTAATTCTTCCGGGGGAGGGCATAAGCACGCAACTGGATGTAAAATGTCTCTTGATGATTTGCATAAGTTCAGAGATTTGTTTGAAGTAAGAGTTGAGAGATATCAATAACTTCTAGCTATGTAAACAACTTCTGTTGCTTTTTTACCACAGATAGGACAATTTCCCGAAGCTTTTTCATCTTCAAGTTTTTTCCCTCTGACTTGAGCACATGTTTCTTTTTCAATAACTTCTGCGCATTTTTCTCCTGATTTTGTTATAGAACAAAACATACACCTTGCTATTTTTCCAGAATCTATTACTTTTTTAATTTCTGCTTTTGTTTTTGCACTAATTATATTATTCTCAAATAATTTATCAGCCTGCTTAGTAAGATTTTTATCTATGTCTTTAGAAGTTTTTTCCACATATTTCAAAAGATCTTTTTCTTTTATTTTTTCTTTTTTGTCAGTATCTCTTCTGTATATTGTTAATTCTTTAGATTTTATTTCTTTTTCTCCAATTTCAATTCTTAATGGAACACCTTTCATTTCCCAGTAATAGAATTTCTCCCCTGACCTTTTATCAGAATTATCTATTGAAACATAAATTCCTGATTTTTCCAAACCCCCTTTAATTTCTTCAATTTTTTTTGTTACATTTTTATCTTGAGAGAAGGGAACAATTATTACTTGAATTGGAGCTATTTTCCAAGGAAATCTTAAACCTTTATCATCACCATGGACTGATATTACTGAAGCAAATATTCTCGATATTGCGGGTCCATAACAAGTAATATGGACATATTTTTCTTTTTCATCTTTATCTTTAAATTTAACATTAAATGCTTTAGCAAATTGATATTCTAGTAAATGAGTTGAAGGTTGTTGTACAACTTTTCCATCAGGATTTAAAACATCTGCTGCAAAAGTATTTTTAGCCCCTGCAAATTTATCCCATTCAGGTCTTTGAAAGAAAATAAATGGTAATCCGTAAATGTCATGAAGAACTTCCTTTGTTGTTTCCATGTCTTCTCTAACTTGTTTCATTGCATCTTCTTCAGTTGCATGAGCACAGTGAGCTTCAATCCAGTGAAATTCTCTACTTCTAAGAAATGGTCTTGTTGCTTTTGTTTCATATCTGAAAACATTTGCTCTTTGATATGTTTTAAATGGTAAATCTTTGTAACTTCTAATCCATAAAGAAAACATTTGGTAAAATGCTGTTTCACTTGTTGGCCTTAAAGCTAACTTTCCTTCACCTTTAATGTTTTCAAGCCAGAAAACTTCTGGAGCAAATCCCTTTATGTGAGAAGATTCTTTTTTAAAATTCTCTTCAGGTATTACTGTTGGGAAAAAGTAAGGTAAATGACCTTTCTTTCTTAAAGCTAATTCCATATAATAAAACATTTTTTCCATAGATAGAACAGACCATGGCTGAAAAACAATAAACCCTTTAACATTATATCTAATATCTGCTAGCTCTGCTTTTTGGATTATTTCTGTGTACCACTCTGAAAAATTATCTTTTTTAGATATATTGAATGTTTCTTTTTCCTTTCCCATTGTTGTTTTTAACGCTCTAAGTTATTTAAAACTTATTAATAAGTTTTAATCCACAAAAACCATTGGTTTTTGATGTTTAAATTTATCTTGTTAAAAATGGCAATAAATATGGTTTAATCATTTCAAAATATTCACATTCTTTACTAACTATAAACTTAGGGTTATTTTCAATAATCTCTTTTAACCTTAATTTTTCTCCTTCTGCTAAATTTTTATCTTCAACTAAGTCTTGTACAACTAATTCTAAATCGCTAATAGAAATTTTTTTCTTAGAACTATTTTTAAGAAATTCTACAAGGAATATAATCATGTCTTTCTAAACACCCAGCTCCAGATATTTCATAAACCATTTTAAACACTAACTGTTAAATTTTGTTCTTTAAATATTTTGTTAATGGTTTCAACAGCATAATTAGATTCTAAGGCAAAACCTATATTTTCCCCACCTTGAATTTTAAAGTTATTTATCCCAATTACTTTTCCTTTTTTGCTTATTAGAGGTCCACCTGAATTACCTCTATTTAGAGGAGCATCTATTTGTATGTATGCAGGTAAATTATTACTGCCTTCTCTTTTCAAACCACTAATTATCCCTTCAGTTACTGAAAATGATAATCCTAGCGGATTGCCCAAAGCAATTACTTTTTCCCCTATAACTAAACTGTCTGAATCATCAAAATTAAGATAGTTATGTCCATTACCACTAATTTTTATTACTGCTACATCCATAGTATTATCATATCCTATTAGTTCTGCAGATTTCCATGAATCAGCTTCATATGTCAATACTTTTACATAGTGTCCTCCAGAAAGAACATGGGCATTTGTTATTATGTAACCATCAGAGCTTATTATAAAACCAGAACCTTGTGCTATATCTGTTCCTACAGATACAACTCCTGGAATAACTCCTGCTATAATGGCTGAAAAGTCACTTCCTGCTTCTGCTTTTATTTCATTTAGCTGAGTTGAAATGTCTGATTTTGTTGCTAATAAATTATTTGATAATTCTTGTATTTGCTCATGGGTTTGTGCTTTATTATCTAGAATTTGCTTTTGCAAATCATCTTTTGTTTGCTGAAGATTATTATTTAAATCGTTTTTTAGAGTTACTATTGTAATAGCTAAATAGATTACTGAAATTATTAGAATTACTTTTATTATCAGGAAAATTGTTACTCCTGTTACTATATGCTTCTTTTTCATTTTTTTACTAGTTAGTCTAATTTATTAAATCTTATTAAAATTTATTCTAGGTATATTTCAGAATATTTTTTATTAAGGTATGAAATATATTTATCAGGATTTAGTCCTTCTCCGCATGCTTTCTTTATTATTTCTTCTGTTAACAGTTTTCTACCATATTTATGAATATTATCATTTAACCACAATCTAATCTTTGAATAATCGCCTTTTTCTATGTCTTCTTCTATTTTAGGATATTTTTTCTTAATTGCTTCGTATAGTTGAGCTGCATACATTGTTCCTAATGCATAAGTCGGAAAATAACCAAAGTTTCCCCATCCCCAGTGGATATCTTGAAGAACTCCTTCAGAATCATTTTTAACAACTAAACCAAAAAATTCTTTCATTTTTTTATTCCATACTAATGGGAGATCTTTTACTTTTATACTGCCTTCTATTAAACCTAATTCAATTTCAAATCTTAGTATTACATGCAGGCAATAGTGCACTTCATCTGAGTCAACTCTTATAAATCCTGCAGAGACATTATTAATTTCTTTATACCATTGATTCAAATTTCCATTTAAGTTTAGTTTAGCATCAAATTTTGGATAATAAAATATCCAGAAAGGTTTACTTAGGCCTATCATATTTTCCCAGAATCTTGATTGAGATTCATGTATTCCTAAACTTGGAGCATCTCCTAAGATATCGTATTTATGATTTTCAGGCATGTTTAACTCGTATAAAGCATGCCCTGCCTCATGGATTGAAGAACCAAAGGAAGATAGTGAATTATGTTTTTTTATTATAGTTGTTATTCTAACATCATTAAAACCAGTTTTTGTTGTAAATGGATGTTCTGAGAAATCTATTCTTGAACATTCTTCATTTAAACCAATTCTTTTTATTACATCTTTAATAAAATACATCTGCATTTCATTTGTAATTTCTTTTTTCATTAGTTTTATTTCTCTTTTTTTGTATTCTTCTGAATTTTTTATTCTGTTTAATAAACTAAGTAGGTCTATTTTTAATTTTTCAAATTTAGGCTTTAATTTTTCTGCAGTCATACCTTCTTCATAGCTGTCTAATAGGCTATTATATATGTGACCTGGAATTTTTATGTAATTTGCTTCTTTTATTTTTAGTTTTACCAATTTTTCTAAATGCGGTTGAAATATTTTAAAGTTAGACTTTGTTTTTGCTTCTTTCCAGGCTTTTACTGCTAAAGATTGGGTTTTTGACAATTCTTTAACAAATTCATTTGGTATTTTTCTAGCTTTTAGAAGATCTTTATATAATTTTTCAATCATTATTTTATCATCTCCTTTTACTGATTTGCTGTTTCTTAATTTTTTAACTGCATCAAACAATTTTTCGGATGTTAACTTTTCATGAATTAAAGAACTAAGCAGAGAAACCTGTTCTGATCTTGATTCTATTGCTTTTGAAGGCATATAAGTTTCTTGATCCCATCCTAATAATGCAGTTGCGTTACTTAAAAGAATTATTTCTTTTTGATATTCTTTTACTAATTCTAATAGTTTGTCCTCTTTTTTCATTTTATGGAAAGGTATTTTCATATTAAAAATCTTTTTAAACAGGCCCAGGAGGATTTGAACCCCCATCTTCCGGTTTCTTCTATGTTTTAATTAAACCGAAGCCGACTGCTCTATCCGGGTTGAGCTATGGGCCTATAAAAGACAACTAGAGTCTTCTTTTGAACTTTTCTTTAAATGCTTGAACATATTTAAAAACTTGTTTTTGCTATTTTTGATTATGGAAAAGGGGAAGGAGATTTTTAATAAAAAATTTTGGGCTGCTACATTTACTTTAACTGGAACAGTAATAGGTGCAGGAATTCTTGGTTTACCTTATGTTTTTTCTAAGTCAGGATTTTTTGTAGGTTTGTTTTGGATATTATTTCTTGGAGCTGTTATTATATTATCAAAGTTATATCTTGGAGAGGTTATTTTAAGAACAAAAGCAACTCATCAGCTTCCAGGATATGCAGAGAAATATCTTGGTAAATGGGGAAAAAGATTTATGGTTTTTGAAATGATTTTTGGGGTTTATTCTGCAATGATTGCTTATCTAATTGGAGAGGGGCAAAGTTTTTCTAAATTGTTTACTGGAGGTATGGGATATACATTGCTTTTTGCATTGGCATTTTGGCTTGTAATGACATTTTTATTAAGAGAAGGCCTTAGAGGTTTGAAAAAAGTTGAGTCATGGGGAGTTTTAGCAATACTATTAATTGTTTTAGGAATGTTTATTTGGTATGTGCCTGGTGTGAAAATTGAAAATGTTTATTCTTTTGATGTAAATTATTTCTTTTTACCTTTTGGAGTTGTCTTATTTGCTTTACTTGGTTTTTCTGCAATTCCTGAATTGAAAAGGGAATTAAAAGGAAGTGAAAAGTTAATGAAAAAAGCTATTTTTATCGGAGCTTTGATACCTGTTATTGTGTATATTTTATTTAGTTTTATTTTTGTTGCTACACTTGGACAAAATGTACCTGAGGTTGCCACGCTTGCTTTTGGCAAAGTTGTTTTATTTTTAGGGGTGTTTACAATGCTGACAAGTTATTTTGTTCTAAGCTTTGCTTTGAAAGATATGTTTATATTTGATTTTGAGTATTCTAAAAGCAAGACATTTATTTTAGTTTCAGTCATTCCCTTGCTTATTTTCATTATCCTTTATCTCCTTAACATGCTTAAGTTTGTAAGCATTTTAGGTTTTGCAGGAGTTATTTCTGCAGGAGTAACCGGGATTTTAATTTTATTGATGAACCGCAAGGCAAAGAAGAAAGGAGACAGAAAACCGGAGTACTCTATAAAAATAAATAAAATAATTATTATAGGAATTATTATTGTCTTTATACTTGGAGTTTTATCAGAATTAGGATTTCTTAAGCTTTTCTTAGATTTTATTTTAGGATTGTTTTAGAAAAAAGGCAATGTATTAATATACTCTTCTTGATCAATTAGAACGAGATCGATGTTTAATTCATTTTCTTTAAACATTTCTTTTAGCTTAATTACAACAACTTTAATATCTTGATTATCCTTATGAAACAACTGAATTATACAATTTGGTTGAGTAACGGATAATGCGATAGAAATTATATTTTTTGAATCTCTTGTAAATTTTTTTAACTTTTCTTTATTTGAATTTGAAAGGCCATGGATGTTCATTAACAAAGCTGAAAAGGAATATCCTAGTTTTTTTAAATCAATCTGGATTTTTGATCCTAAAATAACTTTTTCTTTTTGAAGCTTTTTTAATTTATATAATATTAATTCACTTGACATTTTTGTTTCTTTAGCTATATCTATTATTTTCATTCTTCCGTCTTTTTCAAGAGCCTTTAAGATTAATTTTTCTTTTTCATCTAACTTTACTTTTGTTTCAAATTCATTAACTAATGGAAAATTATTTTTATCTGTTGCCTTGAAAAACTTTAAAGGATAGAATTCTCCAAAATAAGGTTTTACAACTATATAATCTGAAATATTATATTTAGTTATCAAATCAGAGATATAATTACTTAGCTCTTTTTCATCTTTAAATATGGAGTTAATATATAAATCATATTTTCCAAATGCTTTTCCATAAGAGATAAGATTCTTGTTTTTCTCAAGTGTTAATTCTAACTCTTTAAGAGATTCGTGATTGGCTTTAATGAGAATTATTGCGTAACAATCATAACCTAACTTTTTGTAATTAAAAATAGTGTGAAACTTTACTATTAATCCTGATGAAATGTATTTGTTTAATTTGTATTCAACTTGGTCTCTAGTTAATTTACAGGACTTTGCTATTTTTGAAACAGGTTCTCTATCATTATGATATAAGTAAGATATTATCTTGAAATCTTGTTCTTTTAGTTCCATAAATTTTATTGGTTATTATAATATTTAAATTTACCTATTTACTAAAATAAATATATTATTTATTTAGTTTTTAAGGAAAATATCTAGATAAGATTTAGATAGTTGATTGATATGGAGATATTATGAAATATGATTTAAGAGAAGTAACACCTAGAGAAATGAAATGCATTGCAGGGTTAGGTTGCCCTGCAATTTATGAGGTAACTCCAAAAGAAATGAAATGCATTGCAGGATTAGGTTGTCCAGCAATTTACGAAGAGACTCCAAAAGTGATGGAATGTGTTGGATCTTTTTGCCCGAGAATTTATTCTGAAGAAGATAAAGGACATTATCTTATTGTCGGAGAGAGAATTGATCCTAAAGAATTTGGGCTTGAAGAGAAAGTTTCTCAAACTGAAGTTTTAGTTAGAGTTCCTAAAAAGCTTATTGATGATAAAGGGAAGTAAAATAGGTAGATACTAGCGTATACATTTTCTTAGAAAGATTTATAAGTAAGAAAATTCTTACATGGCTATGGAGATTAAAACAGTTAGAGTTTCAGAGAAAGGGCAAATAGCAATTCCTACATCTATGAGGGAGAATATTGGAATTAAACAGGGCGATGAGCTGTTATTAGTTGAAACAGAAGGAAAAATTTTAATTGAAAAAGCTGATAAGGTTTCTCAATCTATGAAAGATGACTTTGAAGATATTTTAAAGTATAATGAAGATTCACTAAAAGAGGTTTGGGATAATAAAGAAGATGATATTTGGGCTTCTTATCTAAGAAAATAAAATGATATTCAAACAAAAAGAGTTAGTTTTATTGCCTTATCCTTTCAGTGATCAAGTGGGCAGTAAGGTAAGACCAGCAATAATTGTTTCAAATGATAATTTTAATAAGAGATGCGAAGATTGTGTAATGGTTCCATTAACAACTCTAATAAAAGATGAACCTTTTTCTTTAATAGTGAATCAAGATAGTCTGGAATCTGGAAAGTTGCTAAAACAAAGCAGAGTTAGAATTGATAAAATTTTTACAATTAAGAAGAGTCTTATTATAATGCAAATAGGGAAAATTAATGATAAGACACTTGAAAAAATTAAGATTGAAATTAGTAAAGTATTCTAGAAAAATTTAAGGGAGTTAATTTTTATGGTTATGATGTTCTTTTTTACTTCAACAATTCTTCTAGAATTTTATTTCAATAATTTTAATAATTCGTCTTTCGCTGTTTTAAAATCTGCCCTTTTGTTACTAAGAGACATAATCTTACCTATAAGGAAATTAAGAGATTTTTCTTCTCCGTTTTTATAATCTTCAACTGCTTTTGGATTTTCTTTTATTACTTTTATACAAAGAGGTTTTATTTCAGAATCCTTTATTTTTGAGATGCCTTTTTTATCTTTTATTGAAAATGATTTTGGTATAAATTCATTCATTATTTGTTTAGCTTTAAGTTCTGTTATACTTTTATCCTTTACCGCGTTTATTAATTCTCCAATATGCTTAGCTTGTATTTCAACTTCTTCCAGAGTTTTTTTGCTATAGTTTAGCACTCTTAGAAGTTCTATTGTTATCCAAGAAATATGATTTTTTACATCTACATATTTAGAAAGCTCTTCAACTAACTCAACTAATTCTAGATTTTTGGTTAGTATTTTTGCATCTTTTTCAGCAATTTTATGCTTTTTAATAAGTTTCTTTAATTTTTCTTCCGGAGTTTCTGGTAAACTAGCTTTTATTTCTTCAACTTCTTTTTCTATAATTTTTATTGCTGGTAAATCAGGGTCACTTATAAAACGATAGTCTGCCTGGGATTCCTTTGTTCTCATTGGTTCTGTTATATTCTTTTGTGAATTCCAACGTCTTGTTTCTTTAAATTTAGGTTTATCTTTTTCATGCCTTTTTAGTTCATATTCTATTGCTTTAGTTATGTCTGATATAGAATGGATATTTTTTATTTCAGCTCTTTCACTCTTACCTTTTATGTTAACATTTACATCTGCTTTTATTCCAGATGATTTTTTTATTGATTTTATGTATGATAAAGTTATTATTAGATTTTTCAACCAGTCAGCTACTTGTTCACTTGATGTGAAGTCTGGCTCTGTTACTATTTCTATTAAAGGTAATCCAGATCTGTTGTAATCTATTTGCCCTGTAACAGGATCCCATGCAGCTGGATCTTCTTCTAAATGCAGTTCTCTTATTCTTACACCTAAAAATTTGCCATTTTCTCCTATTGGAACTGCATAGCTTCCAGATAGAGTATTTTGGTATCCTTTAGGCAAGTCTGGCCAGTTGTAGTGTTTTCTCTGCCATATTAAGTTTTTTTCATTTTCAGAAATGTTGATTTTTGTGCTTAACATTAATCCTATTTGAATAGATTTTTTTATTGCTTCTTTGTTTGGAAGCATTGGTTTTGATCCAGGCTGGCCAGTACATATAGGACATATACTTGTATTAGGTTTTTCACTATTAGTAGAACAATTGCAGAATAGTTTTTCTTTAGTATCCAGATACCCATGTATTTCAAGACCTATAAGACTCATTTTTATAATAAATTTGATTAGTTTTTAATTCTTCTTATTTTTTGCAGTTAACTATGGTTAAGCATAAGGTATATATAGTTCTTAGCATTAAAACTTTAACACCTTTTTATGTTAAATCAGCCTTTTTTTTGAGTAAAGCTGGAAAGAGACATCTGCGTATGGATAGAATTATCAAAGAAAAAATAAGTGCGGACCACCTTCTTTATGTGAGTTTGAAGTATACTAAGACATCTGAGGTAATTGTCAATCTTATCTTAAGATGGACAACTATGATGGATTATTCCTTTGAAAGAATGTTACAACATGCTAAAAAGAAAAAAATGATCAAATTAATACCTAATTCTCCTAAACCTAAAATAGACCTTTTGAAAGAAATTTTTAAAAATAAAAAAGAAGTTATGGATACTATTGAATTATATGATATGTTTAGAAGGATAGATGAACTCAAAAAAGAGTCAGAAGGAGAGTTTAGAAAAAATGTTGCACTTAAAGTTTATTACAGGGGGGATATTATTAAGGTAAATTTAGATAAATTAAAGGAATATTCTATAATTTTAGAAAAGTTTATAAATTATCTTAAACAGTTTCTTTCGTCTTAATCTGAGTAAATAAGACTACTATAAGTGAAATGACAAGATCTATTATTATAACATCTGGTAAAGGAGGTGTTGGCAAAACTACAACTGCTGTTAACTTAGCTACAGCAATGAATTCTATGAATGAAGATGTTACTTTAATTGATTTAAACCTAACAACACCTAATGTTGGTTTGCATTTAGGAGCACCTGTTGTGCCTATAACTCTTAATCATGTTCTTAATGGTAAAGCTGAATTAGTTGATGCTATATATGAACACGAGTCTGGTACTAAGATTATTCCAAGTTCTCTTTCTGTAAGAGAGTTAAAAAAACTAAATCATAAAAATTTGAATTCTATTAGTAAAGATGTTAAGAAAATTTCAGATATGGTTATTTTTGATGGTGCTGCTGGATTAGGACAAGAAGCAACTAGTGCAATGGCCTTGGCTGAAGATGTTATAATTGTTACAAATCCAGAGATGCCTTCTGTTACAGATGCATTAAAAACAGCTAAAATTGCTGAAGAAATGAATAAAAATATTCTTGGTGTTATTATTACAAGAGTTAAAGGCAAAAGAAGTGAAATGTCTTTACAAAGTATTAATGAAATGTTAGAATTGACTATACTTGGAGTTGTGCCAGAAGATGACAATATCCAAGAAGCTCTGTCTATGAGAAATGCTATTACAATTACTCATCCAAGGAGTAAGGCTTCAAAGGCATATAATCAAATAGCTGCTAAGATTCTTGGTAAAGAATATAAAGAAAATGACAGCTTATTTGAAAGAGTTATGGTTAATCTTGGGTTGAGATGATTGAGAGTTCAACGCCCAATGTCATTAAGTTAAGCTTTATATTTTAATTTTCTTTTTTGTGATTATCACATAAACCCTCTTTCCCAAATACTTTCTAGGAACATCAGCTTTAGCTGAAGTTCCAATAGGGGTTACAACTCTTTCCAAAAACCCTTCAATTTCTTCATCTTTCAATACAAGCTTTCCTTTATTTAACTTTATTATTCTCATAATAAGATAACTATAGATATCTTTATAAATCTTTCGGCATTATATCTTTTATGAAAAGAAAGAAGAAAAAGAGTAAGAGATTTATTAATTACATCAGAAATGAAATTTATTCAAAACAATTTTTAGAATCAAATAGGAAATCTGATAAAGATTTTACAAGAAAAAGAAAACTAACTTTTCCAAAAATAATCTTATTTATGTTAAATTCTATCAAGAAATCTTTACAAAAAGAACTTACTGAGTTCTTTCTAAATTTTTCTAACGAAAAGAATATAACCAACTCTGCTTTCTGTCAAAGCAGAATGAAATTAAGTCATACAGCATTTATAGAATTAAACGACGGTATTATTAAAGAATTTTATACAGATAATTTATTTGAATTATGGAATGGATTTAGATTGCTTGCAATTGATGGAAGCAGACTTCAGCTTCCACTTTCTTTAGAACTTATTGAGGATTTTGGCTTTGCAGAAAATCAAGGGGCAGTCCCTGTTCCAATGGCGCAAGCTTCATATTGTTATGACTTGTTAAATAATATGATTATAAATTCAGAAATAGATAGATATGAAACCAGCGAATATAATTTGGCATTAAAACACTTACAAAAATGTCAATTTGAAAAAGATTTATTAATATATGATAGATATTATGATGGAATGTGGTTTATGTTTTATCACATCTTAAAGAAAAAAGATTTTATTATAAGGATGGCAAGGAATTCCATCACCGAAGTCCAAAACTTTTTTGGTTCTGATGAAGAATCTAAGATAATTGAAATAACTAAATTGCATACTGATTCGCAAAAACAATTAAAAAATCTAAACTTAGAATTTAAGTCTTTTAAAATTAGATTGGTAAAAGTAATTCTTGATAATGGGGAAGTTGAAGTTCTTGCAACCTCTCTCCTAGATGAAAAGAAATATCCTAATAAAGAATTTAAATGGCTTTATGGAAAAAGATGGGGTATTGAAACAAACTTTGATCATTTAAAAAATCATTTAATGATTGAAGATTTTACAGGTCTTTCGAGTTTATCTGTTTTACAGGATTTTTTTGTAAGCATGTTTATGGCAAACATGCAACAGATTTTTATTAGTGAAGCACAAGATGAATTGAAAGATCAAAAGAAAGATACAGAATACGAATATAAAATTAATAAAAATCTTTCCTTTGGTTTTATGAAAGATAGATTTGTAAAAATCTTATTAGATAAAAATGCTGATAGAAATATAAAAGATTTAAAAGAATTATTTAAAATAAACCCTTCTCCAATTAGGAAGGGAAGAAGCTTTCCGAGGGTTTTTCATCAATTCAGAAAGAAGTTTTACATAAAAAAGAAGAGGACAGTTTGATATCTTTAGTTTTATTATTAGAAAAGAACTAGCTTGGCTTATTTAATTTGACTGAAATTTTGGTATTGGGAAAATTTCTGGTTTAAATTCTGCAAGTTAGAGGATTGTTTTTAAGAAATTTAACGAGGTGAAATTCCTTAACTTAATGGAATTGGTAACATGCCCCCACGATTACTTAACATCAAGAACTGAAAGTTCTTGAGTGCGATCAAGAATTAGTAAATTCTTGACGTCCTAAGGATTAACTCCCCAACTTTTTCGTCTGTGATATAAAGAAATAGCAAAAAGAAAAAATTATTTTACAAATTAAATCAACTTAACAAATTCTGATTTTACTTTTTCAAAAGTCTCTTTATTTATTCGCCCAACTTTCTTTTTGACAATATCTTGACTTATTGTAAACAATTTATCAACTTTAACTCTGCTTATTTTTGGTACTTCCCCTTCAATCAAATCTTCGTTTTTGATTAACACAGAATATTTTGAATCTTTAACATTTGAAGTTATCCCACAAGTTATTATATCTTCAACTTTTTCATTATCTATATTTTTGGATAAAATAAGAACGGGTCTTTGTTTAATACTACTCAAATCAGAAAAAGGAAAAGGTACAATAATAATTTCGCCTTGCTTATACATTATCCCAAACCTCATCCTCTTTATTGTCCCAAAGTCTTTTTGCGACTTTTTCCGAATGTTTTAATAAATAACTAAAATCTTCTTTCTTAACTTTTTTTATGACAATTGCATCTTCATTTTTTGTAATAAATAACTCATCTCCCCGTCTTATTTTTAGAGACTCCCTCATTCCCACAGGTAAAGAAATTTGTCCCTTATCCGTTACTTTGATTATTTTAGTTTCCATGGAAAAGTAAGAATTTCCTTACTTATAAGTCTTTCTGTTTTTCTATTCAATAGAACAATAAGGTAATTTGTTCTTCAATATTTTTCTTTCCTGTTCAAAGTGTTTTCTGCATAAATAATTCCAACCACTTTTGCCAATCAACATTGGATGGACTTCTTTGTATGCTTTGTTTGTACAAGTTCCGAGATAATCACAAACATGAACCCTTTTTCATTTAATTAAAACTAAGAACACTTTTATTATTTTTTTTTCTTCCAGCAATGAGCCAGATTATAAAAACAAATATAGCAGTTAACGGCAATATGCAGAATAACCTTATCCAGACATCCTGTATGGATAATAACACAACTGTGAAAAGAGAAGCAAAAAATCCTGCTCTAATGTTTGATTTATATCCTGCTATTTCTTCCTTATTCGGAGTCATACCGCTCATAGACTTTATACCAAAACTATAAAGAAAATAAAATAATATTAGAATCACAACTATTTGTAGAAGTGTAGGCATCTGCCAGGTTACACCAGAGGATTTCTGAATAATAGTTAATATTGTTCCTATAAGTCCTCCTGCAATTATTCCTGCAATGACATTGCTATAAAAATCCCTTACTCTTCTGGGACTAAGTTTTAGTTTTTTGTTTATTTTGTTCCACATAGAACTATTAATTTTTTGGAGTTTATAATCTCTCTTTCTTGATAGAAACCTGCATATTTTGGGCATTTCTTTAATTACTTTAAATCAGATTTAAATGCCCCCCACGAGATATTTAACTAAATTAAAATTATCTTATTTTACTTCCAACTTCAATATCTTTTTCTGGTGCGATAAGAATTACCTTACTTTCATTATTATTAACAGCTGCCAAAATCATTCCTTGAGATTCAATACCTTTCATCATTCTCGGAGCTAAATTAACAAAAAGAATTATTTTCTTATTTTTTAATTCGTCTTTTTTATAAAACTTTTTCAATCCTGCGCAAACTGTTCTTTCTCCTATTGATTTCCCAAGGTTTATTGTTAATTTATATAACTTATCGGCACCTTCAATATCTTCTACTTTTGTTATTTGCCCTACTCTAAGGTCTATTTTTTCCCATTCTTGAAAGTTTATTTGTGACATCTGAATAACTCCTTCAATTTTATTATTAGTTTTAGTATTTATTTCTTTTTGTTTATTTCTTTTTTTCTTTATGTCTATTTTCTGAAATAAAATTTGAGATTTTTTAATTTTACTCACTTTTAATGGAGATTTTAAATCTTTAATGGAGATTTTAAAATTAAAGACTTTTGATATCTTATTTGATGTTTCTGGAATAAATGAACTTAACAAAATAGCAATTGCTTTTATGCTATCTGACAATTCGTAAAGAATTTCTTGTTTGTTCTTTGTTTTATCTTCCCATGGTTTTTTATTTTGCACATATTCGTTACAAATATCTATAAATAAAAATATTTCATTTAGAGCTTTGTCTAGTTCATAATTTTCAAAGTGTTTTTCTATTTTTTTAATATTTAATTTTTTAATCAGTTTATTTGCAGTTTTTTTAATCCCGTGAGATTCTGCTAAAGCTGAAATTCTTGAAACTAAGTTTCCTAGTTTATTTGCCAATTCGTTGTTGTTTCTTTCGATTAATAACTCTTCAGAATAGTCAGAATCATCAAATAAATTACATTTTAATAAAGAATACCTCACAACATCTGAAGGATATTTATTAAGAAGCTCTAAAGGGTCAATTGTATTACCTAGAGATTTCGACATTTTTTTCCCACTTACATTAAGGTATCCGTGGACAAGGAGTTTATTTGGGAGTTTATAATCAGAAGATAAAAGTAATGCTGGCCATATAACTGAATGGAACCAGTTTATCCCTTTACCAACTATATGTAGATCTGCTGGCCAATATTTACTTTCTTTATTTTTTAATCCAGATATATAATTTATTAATGCATCTATCCATACCCAAATTTTATAATCTTTACTATTTGGAAAGTCAATTCCCCACTTAGCTCCCTTTCGACTTATACAAATATCTTTTAATTCTTCATTAACTCTTTTTAAAACTTCATTCCTCCTTATTTCTGGAGTAACATAATTAGGAATTATTTTTAGGAGCTGTTTTTTATATTTAGACAATTTGAAGAAGTAAGCTTCTTCTTCTCTTAATTCTGGAATTGTTTCATGCTCAGGACATTTCCCATTTACTAAGTCTTTTTCAGTATAGTAAGTTTCACATCCAATACAATAAAGTCCTTTGTAAATATCTTTGTAAATATCTCCTTTTTTAACCATCTTTTTCACTAATTTTTGAACAACTATTGCATGTTCTTTTGCAGTAGTTCTTATAAAATCATCATGTGACAAATTTAATTTTTTACAGAGTTCAATAAATAATCCTGTATTTTTATCTATGAATTCTTTAGTTGAAATCCCTGTCTTTTGTGCTGCTTCAACATTTTTCTGAGCATTTTCATCCACTCCTGTTAAAAAGAATACATCTTCCTCTTTTAATCTATGATATCTTGCTAGGGCATCAGCTATTGTTTTTTCAAATGCATGACCCACATGTGGTTTTGCATTAACATAATCTATTGCTGTTGTAATATAAAACTTTTTTCCCATGTATAATCTATATTCATAAGCTTTTTAAAGTTATTTTGCTCCCTATAGACATGTTTAGTAACAAGTGCGGTAGATGTGGTAAGAAAGTTAGAAAGAGTCATGACTTTTGTCCTAGCTGTGGAACTAATTTGAAAAGTAGTCCAAATGATATGGGCTACGGTTTTTTAGGTAAAAATGATATTAATGATTTAGATATGAAACTTCCATTTGGATTTAATATGTTATTCAAACCATTACTTAAAGAGTTACAGAAACAAATGTTTGAGTTAGATAATGAATTGAAAAAAGAATCAAAAGATCTTAAGAAAAATGGAATTAATCATACTAGTTTTAGCATCCATGTAAAAGCTCTTGGTCAAAAACCTGTGAAATTAACTACACATGAATTTCCAGGAATTATGTCTGGAAATGTTATGGAAAATAAAATCAAAGATTCTCAGACACTTGTTTTACCAAAGATTTCTAAAGACTTGATTGATAGAGCTAAAGATTTTCCTAGAAAAGAACCTGGGACAAGTGTTAGAAGATTGGCTGATAAAATAGTTTATGAGCTTTCTATTCCAGGAGTTAGTTCATTGTCAGGAGTTAACATAAGGAAATTAGATTCTGCTTTTGAAGTTAAAGCAGTTGCAAAAAAAGAAGTTTTCAATAAATCTATAAGTATTAACCTCCCATTAAATAATTATTATTTAGCTAATGAAAAATTAGTTCTTGAATTCTTAAATGAATAAAAACCTCCAGCAGGTTTTTATGAATCCAGCAACCAAAATTTTATCAAACTTTCCTTATTTTATCAAAATTAATTCTTGAGAAAGCCTTATAAATGAAATTCTTTTAGAAGTTTCATGAGCCTGTAGCTCAGCCCGGTAGAGCACTGCTCTGATAACATCAAAATCTTACTAGATTTTGGGGTGTTCAGAAACCCTAAGTTTCAGACAGGCAGGGGTCCACGGTTCAAATCCGTGCAGGCTCATATTAATATTGGTAAAGATTTAAAAACCAATTTTATCTCAAAATTAGACAATAACATGGCAAAAGGAATGTATCATTATATAAGGGAAGCTTGGAAAAAGCCAGATAAAAAATTACTTAGAGAAAGAATGATTGCTTGGAGAAGGAGTAATGCTATTGTTAAAGTTGATAAACCTTTAAGGTTAGATAGAGCAAGATCTTTAGGATATAAAGATAAAAAAGGATTTGTTGTTGTAAGAGTAAGATTAATTAGGGGAGGGCATAAAAGATCTCGTCCTAAAAAAGCAAGAATGGTTAAAAATCTTACAATAAGAAAAAACCTCGTTTTAAATTATAGATCTATAGCAGAACAAAGGGCTACTAGAAAATATAAAAATTTAGAAGTTTTGAATTCATATAATATTGGTAAAGATGGGACTTATGCTTTTTTTGAAGTAATTCTTGTTGATCCTCATAAACAAGAAATACAAACTGATAAAACAATTAACTGGATTGCACTTCCTAAAAATAGGGGAAGAGCTTTTAGAGGATTAACTTCTGCAAATAGAAGTTCTAGAGGATTAAGAGCTTAACAATAGTTGTTTTTACTTTTACAAAATAGTTAAAGTTACGAAATGTTTTTAAACATTAATTACAATTAATGAATAATGAAAAAGGGTGTGTTGGTTTTAGTTTTAATTTTATCTACGTTATTTTTGATAAGTTTTGTTTCTGCTAGTTTTTGGGATTTGTTTGGAATTACTGGAAAAGCAATAACTGATACAAATAATGCAAACTTAGTTGCATACTATCCCTTTGATATAAATGCAAATGACCAAAGCGGACATGCAAATAATTTGGGTTGCTCTTCAGTCTCTACTTGTCCAGGATTAACTACTGGAAAAATTTCTAAGGCTTATAATTTTGATGGAGTTAATGATCAGTATACTGATTCTTCTACTTCAAGTTTAGATATCAATCAATATTCTACAAGCGCATGGATAAAAACTTCAAATAAACAGGGAAGAATGACTATTGTTGAATTTACAAAATCTTCTGCAAATGGAAATAATAGGAGAGGTATTGCAATCTCAGGAAATAATAATTTAGGAAAACCAATTATTTATTATGGAAATGATAAGATGAAAATTGGAAATACTGGGGATTTAAGAGATGGTGTTTGGCATCATATTCTTGTTTTGTATAATGGAACAAGTCCTATTATATATGTTGATGGAGTTAGTGCTACCTTAGGGGCTGAAGATATCACTAATAGTGGGTCATTTTCCTCACAGTTAAAGATAGGTAATTCTCTTACTAGTCAGGAAAACAGTTATTTTAATGGCACTATTGATGATGTAAGAATATATAATAAGGCATTAAGTTATTCTGAAGTTCAGGAAGTATATAAGTATGGGATAAGTACAACTTGTACTCCTTCTTGGAGTTGTACTTCTTGGAGCACTTGTTCAAATGGACAGCAGACAAGAACATGTAGCGATAATAATAATTGTGGAACAACTTCTGGAAAGCCTGCAACATCTCAAAGTTGTACAAATACTCCAGTTTGTGGAAATGGAATTTGTGAATCTGGTGAAACTAGTTCAAGTTGCCCAAGTGATTGTCAAACTATAGAAGTAAATAGAACTTGTATTGATAAGGATAATGGTTTAAACTATTATAGTAAAGCGCAGGTAATTAATTCTTCTTTTACTTTATTTGATGTTTGTAGTAATAGTAATAACTTAAATGAAGCTTATTGTGGGGATTTAGGGTATATAGCTGTACAAAATTATGCTTGTCCAAATGGTTGTTTAAATGGTGCATGTTTACAACAGAATACAAGCTTACAAAGAGTTGATGGATGTTATTTATTAAGTGATAGTTTGAAGAGTAGTGATTTGTTTAAGGATGGCCAGGATAGCAATGGTGACAAAGTTTACTATAATGAAGGTGATAAAATCTTCAAGAGTGGATATGCTGTTGTTGATGATGGCAATGGGGGAAGTATCTGGGAGTTAATATCTATATATAATGATACATCTTCTGCTACTGGTAGTGAAATAAGATTTTATAATAAAATTACTACACAATGGAGAGTTTCTAAAACAACAAACTGGGGAACAGGAACTATTGATTTTGGTGTAAAAAATTATATTTTTATTTTTAGGGATAATAAAAATGCTGAAAATGATGAACATGTTGTTCTTGACTTTTTACATACTTCAGCAACTCAATATATGAGTTTTGATAGTTGTGTTATTCCAACTCAAACTTGTACAGATAGTGATGGAGGAATTAATTATTATGTGAAAGGAGAAGTCAATGATACTAATCAAAATGGAATTGATGAATGTTTATTATCAAATGGTTGGGGGTATACAAGTATTGAAAGCTGTTCTGGTGATAATTGCTATGTGCATGAATATTATTGTCAGGAAGATTCTACCATGAATGCTGTGATTAATATTTGTTCTAATGGATGCTATGATGGAGCTTGTTTAGAAAGTAATAATACTCAAATAAATAAAACATGTTTAGATTTAGTAGCTCAGGTAAAAAATCCAACATCATTTGAAAATAATGGTGTTAAATATGATCTAAATTGGAATTCATCTTATTCTGGAAATTGGAGAGATGGAGAAAGTTATTCAGAGTATGATGCTGGATGGACACTTAGTTATAACGACGGAGATAATTACAAATATGGTTATTTGGATAAGAGTACACTAGTTTTTGATAATCCAGATTTTAATGCAATTGATGTTATGGATGACTTCACCCAGTATGAAGTCTGTCAGGTTCATACATATGGAAGTAGTGATTGGAATCAAGATTATAGAGTTTATGTTTGTAACTGGAATGTATTTGATAAAGGAGTTAGTGTAGACAGGTATTCTTATGAAAATAGAGAAATTGTTTGGGCTAGTGATAATGTTATATTAAGAATGAGTTATGGAACTGGACAGTATTTAACAGACGAGCAATTATCTCAAATTATTGAAAAAGGAACAGTAAATTTCCTTAATGCTTTAATTAACAACCGTGGGAGATATCTTGGATGGGAAAACTTTAATATTGATTGGCCATTTGATATTCAGATATTTGATGCACTTGTTTACTGTCCTTCTGATATTCCAGAAGATACTTGCAGTCCTTACTGGGAGTGTGTTACAGAACCTGCTATATGTCCAGAATATGGAACTCAACAACAAACATGCAGAGATGCATCTTGTGGAAATGAAGACATAACAAGCATAATTTCTTGTAATCCTGGAATATGTTCAGGTTGTTTAGTTCCTAAATGGCTTGACTCAAAATCTTTTGCAGATAACAAATGTATTCCATATGGTTTTAGATTTGAGAACCAAATAGGATTTGGAAATGAAACTGTAACTAATCAGGAAAATGCAATTTTGAGTGTTGCTCAAGCAACGAATGACGGAGAAATTAACTTATCTATTTCTCCTAATGGAGTTGCAACTCTTCATGTTGGTGGATGGGGAAATCAAATATATACATTTTCAAAAGGAGACAAAGTTGAAATAGATGTTAGTGCATGGGGAGGAGATGCTATTAGTGCTAGTTTATTTGTTAATGATGTAGTTTACAATGCTGAAGATTATGGGAAAAGTTATATTGATGTTAGTTTTGAAATAACTTATAATGGACGAACTATTAAAACTGCTAATTCTTATTGTGAGATTGATGGAAATATAAAAGTTCAGAAACCAAGTGTTCCTGGACAAGAATGGCCTAAGTGCCAGAATAATTATGAATGTGAGAGTAATGTTTGTTCTGGAGGAGAGTGTATACCTGTTTCACAGTATATAAAAGAGGGTGGTAGGCTAAAAGGATTTTTCTTTAACCTTTTGTGTAATATTGCTTACCCAATTAATGAAGACAAAAGAGCTCAGTGTGTTGCTAATTTTTTAGGAGCATAATTCTAAAAATGTAAAGATTTATAAACAGTTGTTATACTATTATAACATATGTTAGAAAATAATAACAGATATAAATTATTGAAAGTATTTTTGGAAAATCCTCTTGATAGTTTTAGACTTCGTGAATTATCAAGGATTGTTAAAATATCTCCTCCAAGTGTTATGGCTTATCTTAAAGAATTTGATAACGAAGAATTAGTAATTAAATTTGAAAAAAGAGGGATACCTTTTTATAAAGCTAATAGAGAAAATGAAAAGTTTATTGTTTATAAAAAAATAAGTATTATTTATGAAATATATAGTTGTGGAATTGTAAATGAAATATGGGATAAACTTGCTCCTCAAGCAATAATACTTTATGGAAGTCATGTTAAAGGAGAGGCAATAGATGATTCTGATATTGATATGTTTGCAATAACTAATAATAAAAATGTTAAGAGAATGGATAATAAAGCAATGGATATTGATTTAAAAAAATATGAAGAATTATTAAATAAAGAAATTCATTTAATGACTGATAATGTTAAAAATATACCAAACGAATTAAAAAATAATCTAGTTAATGGGGTAGTACTTAAAGGTTATTTTAAAGTTTTTTAAATAAAAATGATAGTAAAAATAAATCCTGATTTAGAAAAAGCAAAGTCAATATTTGGATTAGTAAAGAGTAGGATTTCTATAATTGATTCACTTAAAAAAGTAGAATTCCCAACTGTTGTTGCTGAAAATTATTATGAAATAATTAAAGAACTTATAAGTATAAGTTTGCTAGTTGATGGTTTAAAGGCAGTTGGAGAAAATGCCCATAGAGATTTAATTGAAAGATTTGGCAAATATACTGTTCTTAATAATCAAGAAATTGCTATTATTCAAGATTTAAGAATTAAAAGGAATAAGAGTTTATATGAAGGAAAACAAATAGGAAGGGTTTATTTAGATAATAATGAGAATAGTCTAATAAAAATAATGGTTAAATTAGAAAAATATGTTAAAGATAGGTTAGGTGAAAAATGAAATACTCTGAACTTTGCAATGTTTATGAAGCTTTATCAAAAACTAGCAAAAGACTTGAGAAAGTTGATATTTTAAGCGATTTTTTAAAAAAACTTGCTAAGAGCAAGGGAGATAACAAGTGGATATATTTAATTCGCGGAAGAGTTCTTCCTGATTATGATGCTAGAGAATTTGGTATATCCAGACAATTAATAATTAAAATTATTTCAAAGGCTTCTGGGGTTTCTTCTGACCAAATAACTAAAGACTTTAATAAAATTGGAGATCTTGGGCAAGTTGCTGAAAATTTAATGGCAAAAAAGAAACAGCATACTTTATATCACTCTAGTTTAAATGTTGAAAAAGTTTTCACAAACCTTAAAAAAATATTTGAAATGGAAGGAAAAGGCAGTGTTGATAAGAAAGTTTCTTTAGTTGCAGAACTTTTAGTTAATGCAAATGGTTTAGAAGCTAAATATCTTATAAGAACAGTTTTAAATGATTTGAGAATTGGCGTTGCCGATTCTACTTTAAGAGAGTCTATTGCAGAAGCATTTTTTCCTGATGAAAGAAAAGAAGTTTTAAACAAAATTGAGGAAGTTTATGATTTAGCTAATGATTTTGCTCAAATTTTTGAGGCAGCAATAAAAGGTAAAAAAGCATTTGATGAAATTGAAATTATCCCTGGAAAAGCAATGAATGTAATGCTTCCAGTTAAAGTAACTGAAATTAGTGAGGCATTTAGAATGTGTGGTAAACCTGCAGCTATAGAGCATAAATATGATGGTTTTAGAGTTGTTATTTCAAAAAATAAAAATGGGAATGTAAAATTATTTACAAGAAGATTGGAAGATGTAACAAATCAGTTTCCTGATGTTGTAAGTGTTGCTGGGAAAAACATTAAAGCAGAGAGTTTTATCGTCGATTCTGAAGTAGTTGGTTATGATCCTAAAACTAAAAAGTATAAACCATTTGAATCAATAAGCCAGAGAATTAAAAGAAAATATCATATTGAAAAATTAATTGATGAACTTCCTGTTGAGATAAATGCTTTTGATGTAATTTATTTAAATGGAAAAAGTTTAGTGAATTTACCTTTTATTGAAAGAAGAAAACATCTTGAAAAGATAATTAAAGTTGAAAAATTAAAAGTAAGAACTGCAGAACAGATAATAACTGATGATGAAAAGAAAGCTTTAGAGTTTTATAAAAATGCCCTTAAAATTGGTGAAGAAGGTATAATGGTCAAAAATTTAGACTCTATATATAAACCTGGAAGAAGAGTTGGGCATATGGTAAAAATGAAACCATCTTCCAGAGATTTTGATTTAGTAATAGTTGGAGCAATGCATGGAACTGGTAAAAGAGCTGGTTGGTTGACAAGTTATATTGTTGCTTGTAGAAATAATAAAGATAGTAAGGATAAATTTTTAGAAGTTGGAATGGTTTCCTCTGGATTGAAAGAAAAGGAATCAGAAGGAACAACTTATAAAGAGATGACTAAAATGTTAAAACCTCTGATTACTAGTGAAAAAGGAAGGATTGTAAGAGTTAAACCTAAATTAGTTGTTTCAGTTACCTATCAGAATATTCAGAAATCTCCTACTTATTCTTCTGGTTATGCTATGAGGTTTCCTAGAATAACTGTATATAGACCTGATAGGAACACAAGTGATATAGCAAATATTAGTGATATAAAGAAAGAAGCTAATTGATTAACTTTAAAGTGATAACTGTGTGATTATTTGCAATAATATTTATAAATGATTTTTATTATAGTTTTTTATGGGTTTTAAGGAATTGAGTAAGCATAATTATTTGCTATTATCTTTAATTAGTTTAGTTTTTTTATTAAGTTTATCTATTGTTCCAGCACAGAGTTCTTGTACTAATGATTTGCAATGTGGATTCACTGGTTTTTTTGGAAGTGAATTCTGCAAGACCAATGATGTTTATAAAAATTATCAAACAGCTGGATGTAACTCAAATATTTGCAGTGTTTTAGTAGAAGAAAAATTAGTTAATGATTGCGATGATGTGGATAATTCTACTTTAGACACATGTATTAATGGAAATAACTTGGCTTATTGTAAACATGACTTAGTACAATGTGTTGAAAATGATGAATGTGGTAGTCCAACAGAACACTTTTTTTGCCAAAATGGAGATGTTTGGCACCAGGTAAATAACCCTGTTTGTAATGTTAATGCAAGTCAGTGTATATTTGATTCTAGTGAAGAATTATATGAACAATGTCAGTATGGATGTAATAATGCTGCTTGTATATCTCAAATTTTATGTAGCTCTAATGCTGACTGTCCAAGTTCAACTATTTCAGAAAATTTCTGTTTTAGTGATGATGTTATAAGGGAAAATGTTAGTTATAACTGTGTATATCCAGGTACACCTGCAAGTTATTGCCAACAAACTACACAACAAGAATTAGTTCAGACATGTAGTAATTCTTGTTCTAATGGAAAATGTGTTAGTAATAATGATAAAAAAACTAGTCGTGGTGGAATTCAAGATTTTGATGATTTAGATCCTTTATTTTTTGAGAAAAAACAAGAACCACAATCTATTGGAATGATAATTCCTGCTAGTGAGATAAATGAAAGTGTTTTTAAAGTAACTAAAACTTCTAGTCCTAATTTATGGCTTTTGTTTTGGCTATTTTTATTATTAGTTTTAATATTACTTTTACTTTTGATAATTGTTGCTTTTAGAAGAAGATAGTGATTTAAGATACAAATTTTTATAATGCAACATATTTTTATTCTTTAATGGCTGAAAGAGTTGATTTATAAATAGCTTATATAAATTAGACGAAAGCTTTATAAATAGACCTCCTTTATAAATCACATGGCTAAGGGAAACTTATCTGTACAAAATATTGTTGCTACAGCTTCTCTTGGAAAACCTGTTTCTTTGACAAAATTAGCAAGAACTCAGAGTAATACTGAATATAATCCAGAACAATTCCCAGGATTAGTATTAAGAGTAAAAAAGCCGAAATCAGCTGTTTTAGTCTTTAGTTCAGGAAATTTAGTATGTACAGGAACAAAGTCAATTGCCCAGGTTAAAGAGGTAATTAACCAAGTAATTAAGCAATTGGCTAAAATTGGAGTAAAAATTACTGATAAACCTAAGATTACTGTTCAAAATATAGTTGCCTCCGGTAGTATTGATTTAAAGTTAAATTTAAACTATTTAGCTTTAGCATTGGAAAATACAGAGTATGAACCAGAACAATTCCCAGGATTAGTGTATAAATTAGCTGAGCCTAATGCAACTTTCTTATTATTTAGTAATGGTAAGCTTGTTTGTACAGGAACAAAGAATAAGCAACAGCTTGATGAAAGTATGGTTATACTTAACAAGAACATAAAAGAGGCTTTGAAAGATTATAAATAACATTATAAAACTGCTTTGAAAAATTGAAATGAAAAATTTTTTGAAAATTGCTGCTTGGTCAGGAGTGTTGTTGAGCCCTTTTTTCTTTTATTTTTCTTATTATTCCTTTTGGAAACCATTTGTTGTTTCTTTTCCTTTTTTTGGTATTTTTCAGTTATTCGGGTTATTTCCATTTACATTTAATTTTTTCTATCCATTAACTTTATTGCCTTTTACATGGAATCGATACCAATCTTTATTATTTTCTTCTTTATTCCTAATATTTATTCATATTCTAATGATTTTATTTTATAATGGATACCTTTCCCTTGGTAGATATCTACGAAATAAACCAGTAGTCATATTATCTAAAATAGCTATTTTTGGTATTATTCCACTTAATTGTTTATTATTGTTTTTTATCATTCTTCCCAGTAATCGGGAAAACCTAGGATTAGGATTGCTTTTTTTTGGGCTTATTTTATTGTTCAAAGTTTATTTTATTATGTTTGGGTTTTTTATATTAAAAATTAGGGATGAAATAGATTTTGGTTTTTGGATAGGCATATTTAGTATAATATTTATTCTTAAGCCTATTGCTTTGATTTTGGAGACAATAATGTTTTTTAGATTAGGTAAGATTTATCATTCTAATTTTTAATATTACTCTTTGTGATTTTATTAACTATTCTAAAGTTACTTCTTGTCTTTGATTTTGTTGCAATTACTATATGTCAAGATATCAAGTATCTTGAGCATGCTCAATAACTAAGCATACCATAAAATTAATTACACAGTTATTGACATTTTTGCATAGAAATTATTATAAACACTTTGTGTTTCCATAAGAAATGGAGGTTTTGAAAAAAGAGGAGTTTATAGCTGAATCAAAAAATTTCTTTAATACTTATAAGAAAAAGATAGGTGAAGCTATACGGGAATCTGAAAGAGTAATTTTTGTTAGTTTTAATGATCTGGTAAGCTTTTCTCCTGAACTTTCAGAAGCTATTTTGGAGAAACCAGAAGAAATGCTTTCTTCTTTAGAACTTGCTTTAGATGAAATAGGGTTAGTTAAAAATCCAAGAATAAGATTTTTAGATTTGCCACCTAATAGTTTTATTAAAGTAAGGAATATAAGATCTAAGCATCTGAACAAATTTATCTGGATTGAGGGCATTGTAAGGCAAGCTTCTGATGTTAGACCTCAAGTTGTAAGTGCTAAATTTGAGTGCCCTTCTTGTGGAACTTTAATTTCTGTTTTACAGTTAGACAAAAAATTCAAAGAACCTTCAAGATGTTCATGTGGTAGAAAAGGATTTTTTAAATTAGTAAGTAAACAAATGGTAGATGCTCAAAGATTAGTAATTGAAGAGTCTCCTGAAAGTTTATCTGGTGGAGAACAACCTAGAAGAGTTAATGTTTTTCTTAAAGAAGATTTAGTAGAACCAAGAATGGAAGAGAGAACAACTCCTGGAAGTAAAATAAGGGTTTTTGGAATTTTAAATGAAGTGCCTGTTCCTTTACCTACTGGAAATGTTAGCACTAGGTTTGATCTTGCAATTGATGCAAATAATGTTATTCCTTTAGAAGAAACTTATGAAGATTTAAAAATAAGTGAAGAAGATGAACTCCAAATAAAAGAATTATCTTTAGACCCACATGTTTTTAAGAAACTGGCAGAAAATATCGCACCAAGTATTTATGGTTATGAAGAGGTAAAACAAGCTTTAGTTTTACAATTATTTGGAGGAGTTAGGAAAGAAAAATTAGATAGAACTGTTTTTAGAGGAGATATCCATGTTTTACTTGTTGGAGATCCGGGAGTAGCTAAATCAGTTACTTTAAAATTTGTTTCAATGATAGCTCCTAGAGGAAGATATGTTGTTGGTAAAAGTGCTTCAGGAGCTGGACTTACAGCTACTGTTGTAAGAGATGAGTTTTTGAGAGGATGGTCTTTAGAAGCAGGAGCTATGGTGCTTAGTAATAAAGGAATTGTTTGTATTGATGAGATCGAAAAAATGGATCCTAATGATAGAAGCGCAATGCATGAAGCAATGGAGCAACAAACAGTAACTATTAGTAAAGCAAATGTACAGGCAAGTTTAAGAGCTGAGACCTCTGTTTTAGCTGCAGGAAACCCAAAATTTGGAAGATTTGATCCTTACCAGACAATAGCTTCCCAGATTGATATCCAACCAACTTTATTAAATAGGTTTGATGTTATTTTTATTTTAAGAGATAATCCAGATAAAGCAAAAGATGATGCAATTGCTTCGCATGTTTTGTTTGAACATAAAGATACAAAAGCAAGAGGTAGTATTGATGTAGAATTATTTAGAAAATATGTTGCATATGCTAAAAAAATAATTCAGCCAAAATTAAGTGATGAAGCTATAGAAGAAATTAAAAAGTTTTATGTTACTTTGAGAAATGCCCCTACTGCAGCTGATTTGCCTTTAAGACCAATACCAATTACAGCAAGACAACTAGAAGCTTTAGTAAGATTAAGTGAGGCATCTGCTAAAACCAGGCTGAGTGAAAAAGTTGAAAAACAAGATGCAACAAGAGCTATTAATTTAATGAAATATTATTTAATGCAAGCAGGTTATGATTATGAAACAAAAAGTTTTGATATTGACAAAATAGTCACAGGTGTTACAGCAAGCAAAAGAGGAAAAATTCTTGAAGTTAAAGAGTCAATTATTAGGTTGGAATCTAAAATTGGAAAATTAATACCTGTAGAAGAAATTGAAAAAGAGCTAGAAGGTAAGATGCAGAAAACTGATTTAGATGATGTTTTAGATAAATTAGCTTTAAGCGGGGATATTTTCCATCCTAAAAAAGGTTATATCCAGAGAGTATAATTTTACTTTTGATTTCTAAAAAATCCTATTGAGAAAATTACTAGGGAAATTATTGTTAGTATTGCTGAGACTGCAAATATTATAATAAATACATAGGCTAGTACAAAAATTGTTTGAGCTCCTTGAATTATTGTTAGATTTGCCGTTTTTAATAGTAGATATCCTGCTACCAAGAATGATATTACATCAATAATATTTAGTGCAAAAGCTGCTTTAAACCAAATATTATTTAATTTTGTTTCCCAAAAAGCAGCTATATATAATAAAAAAGTAACTATCCATACTAAGATAAATGATACAAAAAATATTAAATCATTAGGATTAGAAAAGTTCAATGACCCTTTAGTGAGCAAAGAAAAATATATGACAATTATTAGTATAACAGTTATTGTGTTTAGTATATGAACTAATCCCCCTTTTCCCATTATTTATATAGATTATTTTGGTTTAAATATGTTGTTTTTAGTACTCTAAAATTTATTGCCTTTCATTAAATAAAACTTTAAATAGCCTTCAGATTTCTTAGATTTACTTAGTAAAAAAGAGAATAAACCTTTCGAAAGGTTTCGAAACAAGAACTTTGAAAAATGGCAGACTATAAAAGACATGTTGCGTATAAATTAAAAATAGGAGATGTTATACAAGGTAAAAGGATATTTGATGCTGATAAATTCAGTTTTATTGAACTTGGTGATAAAAAAATAAGTAGAGTTAATGTTATTGCAAATGTGGTTGATAGGTATTCTTCTGTTGAAAAATCATATATAAGTCTAACAGTTGATGATGCTTCTGGACAGATTAGAATTAAAATTTTTGGAGATGATGTAAATAAATTCTCTGATATTTCTCAGGGAGATACTGTTTTGATAATGGGTTTGATTAGAGTCTATAATGATGAGCTTTATATTACGCCTGAAATTATAAAGAAAAAAGATCCTAAGTATCTTTTAGTGAGGAAATTAGAATTTGATAAAATAAAACCTAAGGAAGTTAACAAAGATATTATAATAGCTTTATCTGATAAAATAATAGATAAAATAAAAAATTCTGAACCAAATGGAATCGGAAGTGATAAACTAATGGAAGAGTTTAAAGAAATTGAACCTTCATTAATAAATCAAGAAATTAAAAAAGCACTTGAAGACGGCATTATTTATGAGCCTCGCCCAGGAATTGTAAGGTATTTGGGTTGATGATTGTATATTTGAGTAGTAATAAAACTTTAAATATATCTTTAGTTTTTATTTTTAATGTCAAAAAGAGACAGAGAATATATTAATAATTTTAGAACTAATCTTTCTTCTTTAAGTGAAAAAGTTCAGGAATATCAAGGTAAACCTGTTTTACTTGTTAATGTGACTGAAGATGATGCAATAAAATATTTACATGGACATGGACATCATGGATGTTTTGGAGGACATGGCAATTGGAAAGTTCAACACCATAAATATTCTTTAGGAATTCTTGACGGACAATTACCTGAAGTAGAAGATGTTAAAGCACATTTTAGTACTTCTTCTGAAATGAAACTTCCTACAAAGAAACATATTTCAAAAAGAGATCATTTTGATAAGAAGTGGGAAGTTAATGATGGCGGAATACCTTTCCCAGATTATACTTTAGTAGAAAGATTAGGGATATTTCAATTAGGTTATGTTGGAAGATATCCGGGAGCTAATTTCATATTATTTGGAGATGAAGAAGTTGAGGGTTATTTTTCTTTACCTCATGATTGTGTTTTTGGATATATTGAAAAATTAAGAAATGGTGGAATGAGTGAAGAAGATTTTGATAGATTAAAAGTAGTTTTTAAAGATCTTCATTCTGATGTAAGAACTTATGTTTCAGGATTAAAACTTTTGGGTTATAAGGCGCCTGAAGAATTTGAAAAAGTTTATGATGCAGAGATATTAAAAGAAAAAGAGGAAATTATCAGAAGACTAATTGGTTTGAAAAAAGAAGAAGGAGAATTACTAGGAATAATAAGGGGAGTTGAACAAATAGCTGAATCAGGCAGTGATATTATTGATGATGTTGCAGCTGTTTTAACGACTGTAGGAGAAAGAGATAGAGTTGATGATATAAGAAGGACAATTTTAGGACATTTAGATAGAGCTCAAGAATTAGAGATGTATAGAGGAGATTTTAAAGTAACTCTTGAAAGAGGGATTGATGTAAATGTTCCAGATTATTTATCTTCTTTAAGAGAAGAAGCAAATCTTAGAGAAGAAAGGAAGAAAAAAAGAGCTTAAATTTCTAATAATAACAAAACTGCCATTACTAAAATTCCCAAGAGGAATAATATTAATTGAGCTAGAGAAATTTTTAGCTTTGTTTCTTTATGTAATTCTGGTATAAGATCAGAGCAAGCAATGTAGATAAAATTTCCTGTTGCAAACGGTATTAAAAATATAAGTAAACTTTCACTTTTTATTCCTATTAACAGCGTTAGTACAGCTCCTAAAACTGATGTAAGTGCTATTAAAAAATTTGACATAAGTGCTTTCTTTTTTGAATATCCTCCATAAACTAAAACTCCAAAATCAGATATTTCTTGAGGTATTTCATGTAAAACAACTGCTAGAGTTGTTGCAAGGCCTACTGGAATTGAAATTAGATAAGATGCGGCAATTATTATGCCATCTATAAAATTGTGTACACCATCTCCAACTAAATTCATTGTAGATAAATGATGAGGATGTTTAGATGTTGTTGGATGATGGCAATGCCTCCAATGGATTATTTTTTCAGCTGTGAATGAAAACCCTATTCCAGCTAAAACTGATAGGGAAATCATTATTGTAAATCCTGAAGTTTTTACAGCTTCTGGAAGCAAATGGATAAAAGCATCTCCTAACAATGCTCCTGCAGAAAATGAAATCATATAAACTAATAACTTTTCTAATTTTTCAGATTTAATTGAAAGAAAAAATATTCCTATTAAACCAATAATACTTACAGCTAATACGCTAATAATTGTATATAACCATACTGATAACATTAAATTAATAGTTTAATTTAGTTTTTAAAGTTGGTTATCTTCTTTTCTTAATTAGATTCATTATTAGATCAATTATTATTCCGATTATTATTCCAAGTATAAAGAAATAGGTGAGATTATTAGTATTACTGATATCTAATACAAATAAGATTAATCCTATAATTGATACGAATATTCCCATTCCAATTGGCCATGCAATTAATATTAAGAAAGATTTAGTTCCATTCTTTTTAATGTGCTTTTTTGTTATTTTAATAATGAAACCAATTATTGCTCCAAGGATAAAACCACATATTGTTAAGAATATAATTTGAATCCAATGCCATGGGGATGTTAAAAATTCATAAAATGTACATGATTGAGCATCAACAAGAGCTACACAAAACCACCCATCACTAATACCAATTGAAAACATTAGACCCCCAAGAAGGATGAATGTAATAACCCCCACAATTATTCCACCTTTAAGCCAATAAGGCCAATTTTTCCAACCCATTTATCTCCTTTTTCTTTTTATTAATTTTTTGAAAAAACCTTTATTTTTCTCTTTATACTTTTTGTTTATCCAGTATGCAAGAATTATTACTAAAACTAGGCCTGCTAAAGAGATTATGAAACGAATCATATTATTTGCATTTGGCCAGTAATTAGCAGCTCCATAAATTAGGGTTACAATTCCTGCTAACATTATTCCTGCACCTACTGCTTCTAGAGCAAATAAAGCTGCCCCAACAACTATTAGAATTACTCCTACTGGAACTGTTATTATAAACAACGTTCTAGAGTAAGATTCTTGAGATTTTTGCAATTGTAAATTACAATCATAGTATAAATCACAATATCCTACAAGACCTGACTTAACAGGCGTTGGAGCGTATCTCCCATCAGTGTATGTAGGATTCCATTTTCCGTTTAAATCTGAACATTGCTGGGAAGTATTAATTTCATATAATGGTTGTAGTATGCTTCCACAATATTTGTCCCATTGAGGAGCTTCTCCGTAAAATGCTAAGATACCATAAATTGCAACAAAACTTCCAAGTATTGTTATTGCTAAGCCTATTAGAATATTTTTTATTAGCATTTAACCTCTTTATTCAATAAGATTATCTTCTTTATAAACATTTTTAAACTAACATTAATCTTATTGATAATGGAAGATTATGATAAATTGCTTGAAGAAGCATATGGTAAAGTTAAAAGAATAGATACTAAATCTGAAAGATTTGAAATACCAAAAGTAGATGTTCAAAATGTTGGGAATAAAACAGTTTTTTCTAATTTTATACAGGTTGCTTCATACATAAGAAGAACTCCTGAACAAGTCTGTAAATTTTTAACTAAAGAACTTGCTAGCTTAGGAAAAATAGAAAATGATAGATTAATTTTTAACAGAAAGATATCTTCAGTGCAAGTTCAAGATAAATTTAGTCTTTATGTTAAAAAATATGTTTTATGCAATCAGTGTGGTAAACCTGATACAGAAATAACTAAACAAGACAATTTACAATTCATTCATTGTCTTGCTTGCGGAGCAAAACAATCTCTTGGAAGATGATTTACTTATATTTTAAAAGCAATAATGGACAACAAAAGGATTTTTAAACATCAAGTTTTTTAGGTTTTCAGTTAAACTTGTGGTCTAAAAACTTATAAATAAGTTTTTAAATGCAAAAAACAATCAAAATAAATGGTAGAAATTAAAATTACAAAGGAGGTAGCTTAATGGCAGAGGGATATTGTGTTAAATGTAAAGCAAAGTCTCAGATGAAAAACCCAGTGGTAAGTAAAACTTCCAGGGGGGGATATATGTGCCAGGGTACATGTAGCAAGTGTGGGACTAAGATGAGTGCTATGATGTCTGAAGATAATGCGATGAAGGCAATCAAAGAAGGCGCTAAAAAGTCTTTTTAATTTAATTTAATTTTTTTAATTCTCTTTTAATTTTTTTGTAAAATGAAAAAACATAAAAAAGTTTTACCAAGTGGACCACCAGAACAAATAACTAGAGTTAGGCTCCCCAGGGGAAAGGAAATACTTGGACTTGTTGATCAGAGAGTTGGTGGTGGAAGAATGTTGATAAGATGTAGTGATGGAAAAACCAGAAACTGCAGAGTTCCAGGCAGGTTAAAAAGAGAGTTATGGATAAGAGAGGGTAATATTGTTATTATAGAACCATGGGAATTTGATAATGATAAAGGAGATATTTTATTTAAGTATAATCCTGCCCAAACTGACTTTTTAAGAAGAAATGGTCATTTAGGGTCACTTGAAGAGATATAGGAATATTTTTTAATGCTCATTTTCTGGAATAATAGATGAAGAAATTATTTGTTTCTAAAGTAAGGAAAATTTCTCAAAATAAGAATGAATTAGAGAAAAATCTAGATGTTAAAATTAGTATTAGCGGAAGAAATGTTAGTATTAGCGGAAAAGAAATTGATGAGTATTTTGCTTCTAGAGTTATAGAAGCTTTAGATTATCCTTTTCTTCCTGAAGATGCTCTTTTGCTAAAGGATGAAAATTATATGATGGAAGTTATAGATATAAAAGATCATACAAGAAGGAAAGACTTTAGTGTTATTAGGGGGAGGATTATTGGTACTCAAGGAAAAACTCTTAAAGTTCTTGGAGATTTAACTGGTTGCGAGATAGTTGTTGAAGATAATAATGTTGCAATAATTGGAAAGGCAGAGCACATCTTAGATGCTGTTCAGGCAGTTATTTCTTTGATACAAGGAAGCAAGCAAGGAAATGTATATGCTCGTCTTGAGCATAGGAATAAAGAATAGTTTTATAAATCATTTTCTCTGGATATTATTATGCCTCGGTAGCTCAGTTGGTAGAGCATACGGCTGTAAGACAAGAAGTTTAAAGTTAAAGATCCAAGAACTTACAAAGATCGAAGAAAGTATAACATTGAAGCTGTTTCAAGACGAAGAAAAGAAATTCGTCTTAAAGCAATTTTGCACCTTGGAGGAAAATGTTTGAAATGTGGATATTCAAAATATCCTGAGGTATTAGAATTTCATCATAGAGATCCATTGCAAAAAGATTTCAATGTTTCAAGTAAAGGTCATAGTAGAAGTTGGGATAGAGTAAAATCAGAAATAGAAAAATGTGACTTGCTATGTGCAAATTGTCATAGAGAAACTCACGTTGAACTTCATAAGTTAGCAGCTTCCGAAAGAAATTTCGGAATGAACAGCGAGTAAATTCAGGGAAACCCTACATTAAGTTGAGGGCAATCCTGAGCCAAGCCAGAAATGGAAGGTGCAGAGACTAGACACTCGCCACCTAAAGCAAGCGTGTTATGGTGAAGGTATAGTCCTACCCTCTAAGTAATTGGAGAAGGTTGTAACCGTAGGGTCGGAGGTTCGAGTCCTCCCCGAGGCGTTTATTTATTTATATAAATATTTAAAAATCTTTATGAGATGTAGTAAAATGGCTACAGTTATAGGGACAGGAACTCAAGATAGAATTGAAGATATTGATGAAAGAGACAGACAAAGAATAATTGACGGATTATTTTATGCTCCTTGGCAAGATGAAGTAGCACAATTTACTGGAGTTTTTCATTATTCTAAAGGAGATGATTCTGATGCTATTGAAGGATTAGTTGAAGATTGTTATGGACGTTCACGAATTGAAGGATTCTTATCTGAGCAAAGTAATTTAACTTTTAATAAAGCTTATCATAGAAGGCCGTCTATAGAGTATAAATTTGCATTTGACAAAGAGATAGGATTATATGTTGGAAAATGGAAAGGAAAAGATGCTTTCGAAGGTCATGCAGTTTGCAAATTAGATTATAATCTTATCCAATTAGATGCAGACTGGATAATTGATTATTTCAAATCTTTCCCTATTATGACTAATGAAGAACGAGCAAAGTTAATGATAGGTCAAATGGTAGGTGAGGGACATTTAGATGTCTCACGAGATCAAAGAAGTGCAAAAGAAATGTTAAGTCTTAGTGAAAAAGGTAAAAAATTAGCTGAAGAAGCAGAGGAAACGATAACTCCTGAAGAAAAAAGACTTATAAAAAGAGCTGTTGACAAGACTCTTGAAGATGATGATATTCCTTTCTAAAAAATAGGGTAATTTTATAAATAATCTTTACATAACTTGTTTATGGATTTTGACAAAGTTATTAGAGATAGAAAAAGTACTAGGAAATTTAAGAAAAAAAGGCCTGATTGGAGAGATATTCTTGAGTGTATAGAAGCCGCAAGATATGCACCAAGTGCAGGCAATTTACATGCAACTAAATTTATTTTAGTTGATAATCCTGAAATAATTGCAGATTTATCTGAGGCAGCTGACCATGATTTTATACTAGATGCTCATTATGTTGTTGTTGTGTGTAGTGATCCAACACAGGTTGAAAGAGCTTATTATGAAAGGGGAGAGAAATATTTAAGACAGCAGTCTGGAGCTGCAATTGAAAATTTTCTTTTGAAATTAACTGATTTAGGATTAGGAGGATGCTGGATTGGAGCTTTTGTAGATGACCATGTAAAAAGAGTTTTAAAAATTCCAGATAGAGTTAGTGTTGAAGCTTTAATTCCTATCGGATATTCTGCTGATATTTCAAGAAGATCAAAAAAACCAGATCAAGATTCATTTTTTTACTTCAATAAATATGGAGCTAAGTTCCTTAAACCAAGAAGAGTTGTAGAAGAGAGATAATAGAAATTTTTATTAAGTGCTATTTTTATGTATTTGAATGAAAAGAACAATAATTGCTTCTGGACCAGTTATTATTGAAAATGGGAAATTACTTGTTAATAAAGATAATAAGGATGACTTTTATAAATTGCCTGGAGGAACAGTTGAGGAAGGAATTGAAGATATGGAAGAAGCTTGTTGTCGAGAGGTAAAAGAAGAAATTAATGCCGAAATTGAAATAATTAGACCATTAAATCCTATGATTGTCTATAAAAATCAACAAACTAATGAAAGTATGACTATTGTTTTAATCCATTATTTAGCTAAGTTAAAAAATAAAAAAGATATAAAGCCTATTTATCCTGTTAAAGAAATTGTTTGGTTAGATATTAAAGATATAAAAAAAGGAAAGTATAATGTTGGAAAAAATATTTTATTTCTTATTTCAAAAGGGGATATAAAATAATTAAACGTGAACTTTATATCTTAGAATAGCACCAACTCCTGAAAGATTTGTGAATTGCTTTCCTTCATCTGTTTCATCACTTACTAAAATAACTGTTGTACCCATTTGTTCTGCTATTGTTGTAAGTTCTTTTATTATTGGTCTTTCTAATGTTTCACTTAGTAATAAAGTATCTACAGCACCCATTTCAAGAGCCTTTTTCACTTTTGGGTATTTGTAAAATCCTTTATCAGGATCTTTCCCTAAAATAGTAAAAAATCTTTCCATTATCTTTTTCTCCTTTGTAATATCTTGCTCTGCTAATTCATCTTGTGATGCTTCAACTAATAATTCTAAACCATGTTCATCTGCGTAACCAATATCTTTTACAGCAATTACTTTGTTTTTTAGTGATGTAGCTAATTGCCCTTCTTCTAAAAATTCTTCTTTTGTCGGAATAGGACCTCCAACTAAAATACCCTTAAGTTTTTTCATTTCAAAAAACTCTGATTTCATTACTTCTGCAACTCTCCTATAAAATTCTTTTGCCATACCTTCTGTTATTCTCGCAAATCTTTGTGATGAATTGTGGACTATAAGGCCATTTGCTATAAAATTATGATTTTTTGTTTCTATATCAATAGTTTTTTTAATTCCTATTGATTCAATTTTTGATATTTTTACAGCTATTAAGTTAGATGAATAGAATAATTCCAGCCTTTTTTTAAGGTCCTGGTTTCCAATTTTATCTAATATGTTTTTCTTAAACACTTCTTTACTTAACTGTTTTTTATTATTGAAGAAGTCTGGACAATTGAATTGTGTTGTGTTTAAACCTGAATTTCTTATTATTCTTGCTACTTCCTTTCCTGTAACAACGATCTGTCTTACTTTGTTTCTATTACTTCTATTATCAATCAAATAATTTACCCTTTCTCTTTTTTCTATTGAAGCGAAATTAATTAATTCTCTAAATTTTTTTAATGATTCTAGATCATCTATTGCTAGAGTGTATCTTGTATTTCTTGAATAAGGATTTCGCCTATTATCATAGGTGTTGATAGAAGATATTATACCTAATCTTAATAGCGATATTTGGATTTGTTTAGATAGTTTTTCATTATTTATTCCAAAAGCCACTCTATTTTCTGAGACATAACCTTCTGCATCAAAAAATCCTGAAATAAATGAGGCTAAAACATTATCTGGAGATTTCATAATTATTTTGGGCATTCCCTGATTAAGTGTTTTGTCCTTTTCTGGGAATATTTCTTTGAAAAATTGAGAAATTATTCTACTTCCTAACCTTATTTGATAATATCCTTTATTTTCTCTGAATTTTAATGAAGGTTTTACTTTAAAATAATCTTCAATAAACATTAAATAATATTCTGCCACTTCTTTTCTCTGCTCTGAAAAACTAATTCTATCTTTTTCATAATTTCCATCACCAAGATAATATCCTAATATCTTGGCTAATTTTACATCTAATATATTTGGTATAAACACTTTTTTTGTATTCCATTCCTGTTTTATAATCGGTTTAAAGTTGATAATTTGTTCTTTTAGATTAAGGTTTATTTTTTCAGGCATTACTAAATATTCTCCTTCTTTTATTCTAGAAAGGGGCTTTTCTTCTATTCCATTTTCACTTCTTATAAAAAACAAATGGTCTTTTGAAGACTTTATTTCAAACATTGGATAACTAGTTGTTATTTTAAATAGTTCCTTATTATTTTCCCACTTTGCTATAACTGGAGTTATTTCTGTTTTTTCAACATTGAAATTTTCAGACATTACAAATAATGGATTGTGAGATTCATTTATTTCTATTAACTCACCATTATCTTTCATTATCAAAGTATCTGGAGAAAGGCACTGTCCTCCTGCTCTTATTTTTCCAGGAACTCCTGATGTCATTTTTTGTAATACTTTTATTCTTGTCCCTTCTAATAATCCAATAGTTGCTTCTTTTCTTTCAATTACTAATAAACCATAAACTTCAGCTATTTCAGTCATTTCAAGTAAAGGATCTGCAACAAAAACTTGATCACAACGATATAACCTAGTATTAAGTGGTCGAGGAGGTTTAATTGCAAAAAACTCTATATTTGGTTTTCCTTCATCCATGCTTGTGTTGCCACAAAATATTGCAATTCCATTAGTATATTTTTGAGGTCCTTGTTTTAGTTCACGAATTATTTTTTCTAAAGCTTCTATAACATTATTTCTAGTAGAACGTGATTTAATGTTATTTGCAGTTGATTTTTCAGCTTCTAATTGTGAAACTACAGCATTTACATTATAATCTGCAGGTATTAACACAGTTACAAGTTCTGTATGTCTCCCCCTATAACTTTCAATTTTTTCAACAAATTCTTTGAAATCTTTTAATTCTTGATCAACCATTTTAATTACCTTATGGAACTAATGATGTGTTATAAATTTTAGTGTTATGATTTTGCCTGCTTCCACATATTTTCAAAGTATTTTTTATATGATTCTGCCACAGATTTATCTTGTATTAAAAATAATATTGGTTCATCGCCCCAAACTATAACCCCTACTTTATCATCTTGAATATGAGTTTCTGTATTTGGCTCAAATTCTTTATTAAAATACTTTACTTCTGTGAATTTATTCTTTATTTTTGCTCCATGATGTTTTATTGAGTAGTTGAATATTAATCTGGCTTTTATCTTTTTTTCAGCTCTTTTTATATCATAATTATACCAAAAAGTTTCTCCCATTAAATCTATTGATTTTTGAGGACCTCCAAAAGTCACAAAATCTTTTCCTTTAAGGGTCTCGTTGTAAAATGATTTTATTCCCTTTACACCACGATATATCATTGCTTCTTGTTTTTGAGGAATCAACTTAAGCGATTTTTCTATTTCTTTAGATATTTCAATGGCTTTCTTCTTTTGCCTCCCTAATTCTTTTTGTTCTTCTTCTATATTATCTATTAAAGCATTTGCAGAAGTTAATTGGAATATTCTTTTATTTCCTTCTAAAATAAATGTTACTAGACCTTTATCTATTAATTTTTCAAGATTATCATACACTATATTTTTATGGAATTTTGTATCTTGAATTATCTGGTGGGCATCTGCTTTTCTGAATTTAATTAGAGAAATATAAGTTTTTGCTTCATTTTTATTCATTCCAAGTTTGATTAAGTCTGTTATTTCTACCATTTAAGTAGTCATAATATATGACAACTTGTATTTAAATATACTATTTTTACTATGTTATTATACAGTAGTTACAAAAACTACTAAATATAATCAGGAAAAATAAAAATGAAAACAAGAAATTTAATAAAAAGTGCAGGAAGAGGATTAGTAGCATTAGCTTTACCTCTAGGTCTTGTTGGATGTAATTTGCAAGAGTATCATTTTTTTAGTGTTCCTTATGAAGAAAATATAATAGTTGTCCATGATAATGAATATAAAAGAGAATTAGAGTTTAAGGATCTCGCTGGAGAAATAAGAGTAAAAGCAATTGATGGAAAAGAGCTTGACGCCTTATTAGACTTTGAACGTTCAAATGGTACTAAAGTTAAAGACGGAAGATATGATTTTGTGGAATTTTTTAATGTACCTAAAGGAAGCGAATTTGAAAAATATATGGATTCTTCTGAATTAGCAAAAGTGGATAAATTTGTTGATACAAAAATTGAAGAATTAAAAACAATGAAAGTGGAAATAAAATGAAAACTAGAATAGCATCTGGACTTGTATATTTGGGAATAGCAGGCATACTTGGAGGTAGCGCTTTAGTAGGGTATGAAGATTATAAGTTTCAAGAATATTTTATGTCTCATTTATCCGATAATAATATAGTTCAATCATATCAAGAAACAAGACTAGATAGGGCTATTGGATATGGAGGATGTGCATTAATTTTGTCTTCTTTTGCTTCTTTAGCTACTGGTTTAGCTTGTTTAATGACAGATACCTCTAAAAAAGATAAAATGAAATGGGGTGAAGAAGAATGAAATATATTCGCAGAAATATGATAATAATTGGCTTTTTGGCAGGATTAATTTCGGGAGGTTTATCTAGAAATTTTAGAGATTCTTCCAATAAAGAATCCGAATATTCTCAACTACCAATTATGCAAAGACCAGGAGCTTGCTACATTGATAATAATGACAGAAGAGAATATATTGGAAAAGTAAGATTATTTGATTCAGGTGCTGAACAGAAAGTGTATGTTGATAGAGTTCCTTTTGGGAGTCTTGATGGAGTTAGAATAAGACAATGGTCAAGAGGAGGCTATCTTGGATTAGAGGAGTTGCCTGAGAGAAAACCTGAAGCTAATGAAGAAGACACTTTTTTAGTATTAGAAGATTATGGTAGAAAGGAACATGCTTTACTTCAAGATGTAGCATATTTTGATGAATTAAAGAAAATGAACTATCAACTCTAAAGAACCTCAACACTAAAACTTTCCTTTTACTTTTTCTTAAATTTTATGACAAGCTTTTAAATCTTTTTCGAAATCTTTCAGTTCTTTAGGTATTTTTATGCCTTGAATTGGTTCTCTTAGAGAAATATTTTTTTCTTTTTTTGCTTTCCATACCGAACTATTGAACTCAGATATTTTATTTATTAATTCTAAATTTGATTTTTCATTTTTTAATTCTAAATTTGATTTTTCATTTTTTCCAGCTTTAGTCTTTGGAAATTCAATTTTTAACAGATCAAGGTCTTTTTCTTTCGCAATTATTGTTGTAACTTGA
>Ga0209542_10002363_pt1 | contig 42353 bp, 50 predicted proteins | sample RifCSPhighO2_01_FD_184028 | JGI IMG/M metagenome (GOLD analysis project Ga0209542, IMG submission 184028) | Soil microbial communities from Rifle, Colorado - Rifle CSP2_plank highO2_0.1 (SPAdes) (version 2) | ecosystem: Environmental > Terrestrial > Deep subsurface > Rock core/Sediment ... | reverse complement strand
TTACTCAACAACGCGTTGAACTTTGGCTTGCCGCATTTCTTTTCATTCCTCGCGGTTCTGGCTGTGTATCTCGCCATTTTCAACGTTCTTCCCATTCCCGCTGTAGACGGAGGACGGCTGCTCTTCCTGGGGCTTGAGTTCTTGCGAAAGAAGCCCTTGGAGGAAGCACTGGAAAAGCGCATTATCATGGTTTCCTTTGGGGTGCTTTTGGTGCTATTCTTGTGGATTACCATAAAAGATATTACCAATTTGCTATGAGGTTGAGCCAACTGTTCACCAAAACAAGAAAAGAGGTTCCAGGAGACGAAGAGAGCGTGAACGCTCAGCTTTTGATACGCGCGGGATTCGTGCACAAAGAACTGGCAGGCGCGTATTCGTTCCTTCCTTTGGGGTTGCGCGTTTTGAACAATATCATTGGCATTATCCGGGAAGAAATGAACGCAATTGGCGGCCAGGAAGTGTTCTTGAGCTCGCTTCAGAATCCAGAGCTCTGGAAAAAGTCCAAGCGCTGGGATGACAAGGTCGTGGACATCTGGTTCAAGACTACGCTCAAGAGCGGGGGAGAAGTCGGGCTTGCCAACACTCATGAAGAACCTTTGACCGAGCTCATGAAGAACCATGTTTCTTCGTACAAAGACCTTCCCGTATTCCCATACCAGTTTCAGACAAAGTTCAGGAATGAATTGCGGGCCAAGGGCGGTTTATTGCGGACGCGCGAGTTTGTCATGAAAGACCTGTATTCGTTTTCGCGCTCTCAGGAAGAGCATAATGAGTTTTATGAAAAAGCAAAGCAGGCATATTTCAATGTTTTTGAACGAGTGGGTCTTAAAAAGCACACGGTTCTTACGTTTGCTTCAGGAGGAAGCTTTTCCAAGTATTCCCACGAGTTCCAGACGCTCTGCAGCGCAGGCGAAGACATTATTTTCCTTTGCAAGAAGTGCAATGTCGCGGTGAACAGGGAGATTGTGAAAGAGGTGAACGCATGCCCTGAATGCAAGAATACAGAACTCCAGGAAGAGAAGGCAATTGAGGTTGGCAACATTTTCAGCTTGGGCACGAGGTTTTCCGAGGCCCTGAAGCTCGAGTTTACCGACGAAAAAGGAGCAAAACAGCCGGTTATCATGGGAAGTTACGGTATTGGCCCTGCCAGAGTCATGGGAACGATTATTGAAGTGTTCCATGACGAAAAGGGCGTGGTGTGGCCCGAAACCATCTCTCCCTTCGCGCTCCATATGGTTTCATTGGAAGGTGGAGAGAAAGACGCAGAGAAACTCTACGAAGAATTTTCCAAGAAGAACGTGGAGGTGCTGTATGATGATAGAAAAGAGGCAAGCCCAGGAGAGAAGCTTGCCGACGCAGACCTTATGGGAATTCCCTTGAGGGTTGTAGCGAGTAAGAAAACAACTGAACAGAAAAAGGTGGAACTCAAGAAGCGAAGCGAAGAAACAGCAACCCTTATCTCTTTTGGAGAACTGGAAAAGACGCTTGGAGTATGATGAACCGCTTTTTCAGAAAACTCGTATCGTTCCTGGGACAAGACATTGCGATTGACTTGGGAACCGCGAACTCCGTTGTGTACGTGCGCGGCAGAGGAATTGTCATTCAAGAGCCCTCGGTGGTTGCTTTAAACCAGAAGACTGGGCAGATCCTGGCTATAGGGGAAGAAGCAAAGCGCATGGTGGGCAGAACTCCCGGCCACATTGTGGCAACAAGACCCTTGAGGAAAGGCGTCATTTCCGACTTTGAGGTGACCGAGCAAATGCTCCGCTATTTCATTGAAAAGGTTTCCCAAAGCAGGTTGCCTCTGCATCTGGGCCCCCGGGTTATCGTGGGCATTCCGTTCGGAGTCACCGAGGTTGAGAAGAAAGCAGTGCGAGACGCAACCCTAAGCGCGGGAGGAAGGGAAGTATACCTCATTGAAGAACCTATGGCAGCTGCCATAGGCGCGCGATTGACCGTGCAGGAAGCAGGAGGCCATTTTGTGGTGGATATTGGAGGAGGAACCACCGAGGTTGCCATTATCTCTTTGGGCGGCATTGTGCTGGCTAAGTCCTTGAGGATAGCGGGAGATAAACTGAACGAGGATATTATTCAGTTCGCACAAGAGGAGTATAAACTGCTTATTGGCGAGCGGACCGCGGAAACAGTGAAAATAGGCATTGGGTCAGCTTACCCTTTGAAAGAAAGGAAAGAAACCGCGTTGAGAGGAAGGAACCTTGTGACCGGGCTTCCAGAAGAAATTATGGTGTCTGACGAGGATATTCGAAAAGCCATGGAGAAAAGTGTGCGCCAAATAGTGAACACTGTTAAGGAAGCGGTTGAAGAAACGCCGCCTGAGCTCTTAGCAGACATTATGTCCACTGGCATTTATCTCTCAGGAGGAGGAGCTTTGCTTCGCGGTTTAGACATCTTAATTACCAGGGAGACCAAAATTCCTACCAAGGTGGTGGAAGATCCCTTGACCGCTATGGTGCGGGGAGCAGGCCTGGTGCTGGAGAATCTCGACGAATTGAACGAAGTGTTGGTAGAAACAGAAGATCTGGAACCGCCCCGATGATTACCAAAGAACAGGTAGTACATATAGCGAAATTGGCGCGCTTGAAACTCACGGAAGAGGAAATAGTGAAGTTCCAAAAAGACTTTTCTTCCATTCTGGATTATTTTGGCATTTTGCAATCCTTGGATACTAAGAACGTGGAACCTCTGACTCACTCGGTTGCGGCAGAAAACGTGGAGCGTGAGGATGTTGAGCGAGAAGCGGATCCTGCGTTCTCCCAAGAGCTCGTTGATATGGCTCCAAGCCAAGACCAAGGGTTCTTGCAGGTAAAAGAAGTATTTGGAAATGACAAATAACATGGAACTGGGAACACTTGGAATAAAAGACATACAAGAAGGGCTGCAGAAGAAGACATTTTCCGCAACAGAACTCGCAGAAGCTTCATTTTCCGCTATTCGCGAAAAAGACCCCAAGATACACGCCTTTTTGGAGGTGACTGAAAATCTCGCGCTCGAGCAGGCAGCAGCCGTGGATAAAAAAGTCGCGAACAAAGAAAAGCTGGGAGCATTGGCAGGAGTGCCCTCTGCGCTCAAAGACGCCATTCTGGTCAAAGGCGTGAGGGCAACTGCGGGTTCCCGCATGCTTGAAAACTACACCGCGCCCTATGACGCGACTGTCGTCGAAAAACTGAAAGGAGCCGACGCACTGCTGGTCGGGAAAACGAACATGGATGAGTTTGGCATGGGAGCTTCCACCGAGAACTCCGCGTTCGGAGTGACACGAAATCCATTAGACGAAGAACGGGTTCCTGGAGGAAGTTCAGGAGGGAGTGCAGCAAGTGTGGCAGCAGGAGAAGCGGTAATCGCGCTGGGCGAAGACACAGGCGGCTCCATTCGCTTGCCTGCTTCTTTTTGCGGGCTGGTTGGTTTGAAGCCAACATACGGCGCTGTTTCCCGGAACGGCATCATTGCCTTGGCTTCTTCGCTTGACCAGGTGGGGCCGTTCGCGCGTACGGTAGAGGATTGCGAGATTGTTTTTGACGTAATTCGAGGAAAGGATCCGCTCGACGCAACGAGTGTTGACGCGCAAGTCCAAGATCCAAATTTCAAAATCCAAAACCTGCGTATCGGAGTTCCCAAAGAATACTTTGGAGAAGGACTTGATCCAGTAGTAGGGGATGTTATCAAAAATACACTTAAGAAGCTCGAAGACGCGGGAGCAAAGCTCGTGGAGGTAAGCATTCCCCATGTTCAGTATGCGCTTGCCGCGTATTACATTATCAATACGTCTGAAGCGTCTGCCAATCTTGCGAGGTATGACGGCATACGCTATGGTTTTTCAAAAGCAGGGAACACGCTTCTGGAAACGTATCTCGAAAGCAGGGGAGAGGCGTTCGGGACAGAGGTGAAACGAAGGATCATGCTGGGCACCTATGCTTTATCTGCGGGGTATTATGATGCATACTATATCAAGGCCCAGAAAGTGCGCACCCTGTTGAAGCAGGATTTTGAGAAGGCGTTCGAAGAGGTTGATGTGATTGCGGGGCCCGTGAGCCCGTTCCTGCCCTTCAAGATAGGAGAAAAAATGCAAGATCCCTTGGCAATGTATCTGGTTGATATTTACACCGTGAGCGCGAACCTAACAGCGCTTCCCAGCCTCTCGGTGCCTGCGGGCAAGGCAGAGAATTTGCCAGTGGGCTTGCAGTTAATGGCTCCCGCGTTCCAGGAAAACCTCTTATTCAAAGCGGGAAGCGTGGTGGAAGCGTTGAAGTAACATATGCAAGATCCAGGAGTAGTAATTTTTGGAATACTGTCTTCGTGGGTGAACAGCCCCCGCATTCAGGAGATGCTGTTTTTACCCAAATTGGTGTTGATGCCTCTTGGGCTCTTCTTCCTGTTTTTCATCATTTTCGCTTCATTCAAAAGCAGCTGGTTCTATTACCTCGTTCTGGTTGACGCAAAAGAATGGTTCACGTTTCGCGCCTTTGGCTTGAGGAGAATGGCTTCGAGGTGGCAGCAGGCGATAGGCCGTTTGGAAACCGCGAACGAGGCAGAGTACAAGCTCGCCATTATTGAAGCAGACGCCATGGTTGACGAAGCCTTGAAACGTTTGGGGTTTGGCGGCCAAACCATGGAGGAGCGCTTGCAGAACATCTCTCCTCTCGTGTTCACCAATCTTCAGGAACTCAAAGACGCTCATCGTTTGCGCAACAATATCGTGCATGACCCCAATTTTCTTTTGAGCATGGATCAAGCCAGAAGAGCAATGGGCGTGTACCAGCAATCTCTCACCGAGCTTGATTTAATCTAAGTTCTCGCTTGCGAGAACTTGCTTTCATCTAATTTCTCTGGTATCGTAACTACGCGGAGAAGTGGTTCGGTAACCATCCGAGGCCCATAACCTTGGGATTCGGGTTCAACTCCCGGCTCCGCAACACTTCGTCGCTACCGCTCCTCAGTGCCTTCGGCCTTAGTATATAAAGGCGACGAAGTCGCTGAACGCAGTGAAGCGATACCATATAATTAATATTGCCGGTGTAGCTCAGCGGTTAGAGCGCTGGAATCATAATCCATTGGTCGGGGGTTCGAATCCCTCCACCGGCACAGAATTTACCCAAAGGTAAATTTGCAATTTCCAAACGCGTTGTAAGAAAGCGTAAGCTTGTACGTCGTGATTTAAAGGAAATTGTGTGCGGGCGTAGCTTAGCTGGCTCAAAGCGTCTGATTGTCAGTCAGAAGATCGCCGGTTCAAATCCGGTCGCCCGCGCCACGTAATACATTGCATCTCTAATGAGGCTTTTTATTTTCCAAAAGATATGATATAATGGCGGTAGCGAAGGAGACGAGGAAATGCGACTCTGGCCGAGAAAATTGAAGTTGCACCGTGAGAGTAGGCTCCAGAGATTTTTATCTCAACTCGAGTTCGAGATGTTCACCGTTGAGCACGACCACGAGGGCTCCGGCGGATTGCGGCCCGTACGCGACCGTACCGGAAGACTTCTTGGCCATGTCGATTCAACCGGTGTCTGCTTTGTCTATGTTCGTGAGGACGCAAAAAAGATACCCGCAGTCCAACACGTAATCGATATAGTCAGGCAGTTGAATAAGAATGGAGTGCATATCGCGTTGTCAGACGGCGGCAAGCGCCAAGAAGTCGAAGCCCAAGCTGGGTAATCCACCCAGCCTTTTTTATTTACAAAAGCGAAAAACTTTGATACATGAAAGATGGTACATTTTAACGCGAATAGGACGGCTGGAGGATTCTGCAAAATGGTAACGGTACGCGAGCCGATCGTGATGCTTCAAAATCTTGGAATGATTCGTAAAGGCCATTATGTCTATGCGGATTCTTCCCATGGAGAATTCTACGTAGCACTCAGCAAGGGAAAAACTGAGTCTGCGGAGCTCCCAGACGAGTTAGTGGAACTTTGTCACGCAATGGCGAGATTTTCTGCAGATGGCGTGGAGGTTGTCGTAAGTGCGCCAAGTGGCGGAACTGCGATTGGGAAGTGCGTGGCAGAGTATTTAAGCGAATTGCTTGGCAGGAAAATCCCGTTTGTCCTACTGGAAAAAACTAAAGATAATCTTCTCGCCATTCGGCCTGAAGATGTTTCGCGCGTAGAACGAAGATCGGTGCTGATTGTTGATGACGTTCTTCACCATGGAACCACTGTGCGGCGAGTACTCCAAATAGTGCGTGGAATCCGCGGAACGATTGCAGGTGTTTCAGTTGTGTGGAACAGAGGCGATCTTACGCCTTCTGACTTACTCGTTCCATTCCTCTACGCACCGATTAAGCACAAGCTCGTTTCGTACCTTCCTTTCGGCTTTCCTTTGCCGTGTCCACTTTGCGAGGAAGGCGTTCCCATCAACACCGACCTGGGCCATGGCAAAGAATTCCTGGCCCGCAAGTCAGCCGCCGGCTAACCCCCGCGGCTTTTTTCTTTTAAAATGAGCTTAAAACTAGGCGAAGCCTAGGTGTGGATAACTTGGGTGGACGAGGTTGATTTTCCCTTTATTTTAAGCTAAAATACCTATATGGCTTTGAATGTAAAAACACTGGAAAATAGGGCGAAAAAGACGCTTTTGGAAGCGCAAGATCTCGAGCAATTGGAAGGTGTTTTCAAGCAGTATTTGGGCTCAAAAGGGGAGTTGACCCTGTTTTTGCGCTCTCTGGCTAAACTTCCCAAGGCAAAGCGCAAATCCGCGGGAAAGGCGGCAAACGAGGCAAAGGCCACGCTTTCGATTGTTTTCGAAGAGCAGAAAAAGAAGCTGCAAAAGGGGAGTGCCCAAAAAGGGCAAGAACCTTTTGACGTAACTGCGCCTGGAACCAGAATAGAAAGAGGGCATTTGCACCCCATTACCTTGGTGCAGAGAAGAGCTGAGAACATTTTCCGCTCCATGGGTTTTGAGATAGCCCAGGGCCCTGAGATCGAAACCGAGTGGTACAACTTTGACGCGTTGAATATAGCGAAAGACCATCCTGCGAGAGATATGTGGGACACGTTTTGGTTAAAACCCCAAAATCAAAGAGAGCGTCTGCTTTTACGAACGCACACGAGCCCGGTGCAGATTAGGTATATGGAGAGCCATGAGCCGCCCTTGCGGATCATCAGCCCGGGGAGGTGTTTTCGCTACGAGGCAACAGACGCGAGTCATGAGTTCAACTTCTACCAGCTGGAAGGTCTTATGGTGGGGAAAGACGTTACCGCGAGCAATTTCAAAGCTGTCATTCAGGAGTTTTTGACAAGATTGTTCGCCAAGCCCGTTACCGTGCGCTTGCGCCCCACGTATTTCCCGTTTACGGAACCCTCTTTTGAAGTAGATGCAAGCTGTGTTATCTGCCAGGCGAAAGGATGTTCTGTGTGCGGGGGGGATGGATGGCTGGAACTCATGGGAGCAGGTATGGTGCATCCCAATGTGTTAAAAGCAGTAGGATATAACCCAAAAGATTGGACTGGGTTTGCCTTTGGGGTAGGCATTGAAAGGTTAGCTATGCTTAAGTACAGGGTCAATGACATTCGGCTGTTTTTTGGCGGTGACCTGAAATTCCTTCAGCAATTCTAGTATGATATTTTCCTACAACTGGCTCCAAGAATTCCTGAAAACGCCTCTTCCCAAAGCAGAAAAGCTGCGTGATGATTTGGCATTGCATGTGTTTGAGGTGGAAAGCATGGAGAAACAGGGGAGCGACGTTCTCTTGGATGTTTCCATTCTTCCCCAGCGCTCAGATTGTCTTTCACACATGGGTTTGGCTAGAGAAATAGCCGCGATTGAGAAAAAAGAACTTGTGGAGCCAGAGGGGTTGGCATTAAAAGCGCAAGAAGGAGAGCTTCCTGTTTTAAAGGTTTCTGTAGAAGACCGCATATTGGTTCCTAGGTATTCTGCTCTTGTAGTTCAAGGAGTTTCGCTCTCCGCTTCTCCTCAGTGGATGCAGCAGCGTTTGGAGGCGTTGGGAATAAACTCCATTAACAACGTGGTTGATATTACCAACTACGTCATGCTGGAGCTGGGCCAACCCTTGCACGCCTTTGATTTCAACAAAATCCAGGGAAACGCCATGCATATCAGGGGCGCAAAAAAAGGAGAGAAGCTCGTTTTGCTTGATGACACAGACATGCAGCTTCCCAAAGGAACGCTCATTATTGAAGACGCAAGCCGTATTGTTGATTTGGCAGGAATCAAAGGAGGAAAGGTGAGCAGTATTGGAAAAACAACCAGGAATATCGTATTGCAGGCTGCGGTGTTCGATAGAAAGAAGATCTACCAAACCAAAAAACTCATTAACTACCGAACCACAGCCGCAGACCTCTACAGCCACGGCATTGACCCTAACCTTACAATGACTGCTCTGGAGCGCGCCGCGTTCTTGCTGGCAAAATACGGGGGAGGGAAAATCGTGCAGGTTGTTGATTTATATCAGAAGCCAAAAAAACCTTCTCTGGTACTGTTTCCCAAAGACGCCACGGAAAAGCTGTTGGGAACAAAGATTCCGCAAAAAGAATCCGATGACACGCTGAAGCGCCTGGGTTTCAAAGTAACGACAAAAGGAGTGCAGGTTCCAACATGGCGTGACGATGTAGCTATTGTTGAAGATTTGGTTGAGGAAGTGGGGAGAATGCACGGTTTTCACGCTATTCTGGCAACATTTCCCAAGGAGCGGATTGCTCCTCCTCAAGAAAACCAGAATCAGGTTTGGCAGGAGCAGCTCCGCGACGCATTTCAAGAAGCTGGCTTCACGGAAACCTACTCCTACTCCTTTGTGGGAGAGAAAGACGTGTTGCTTCTGGAGTATTCTTCAAAAGACAAAGAAAACCTGGTTGAGGTGCAAAATCCCATCAGCGCCGACTATCGATATTTGAGAATGAACCTGCTGGATAATCTACTCAAGAGCGTTGCTTTGAATGACAAACCCATGCAAGGCAAATCCATTCAACTGTTCGAACTGGGCAATGTGTTTTCTCAAGGGATAAAGCAGCCAGTGGAACAGGGCAGGGTTGCAGGTGTTTTGAGTTCCTCTCGCACGCCTTCGCAAGCGTTTTATGAAATGAAAGGCATTGCTGACCTGCTGTTTTCAACCCTTGGCGTCACAGACAGCTGGTATGACGAGTTTGAACCACAGCCAGACGAGGGACGGCAGTCGTTGTGGACCCAAGGCAGGAGCGCTGAGATAAAGATTGGAAAGAATACAGAGATAGGATTTTTGGGACAGATAAATCCAGAGGTATCTAAGAATCTTGGCATATCCCGGCCTGTTGTCGCTTTTGAAATCAATCTGAAGCAGCTTTTAGAGCATGCTCTGGAAGAGCGGGAATACAGGCCAGCTTCCCGTTTTCCTCCCGCGTTGCGGGATATCGCGGTGATGGTTCCTTTGGAAACACGAGTGGTGGATATCATGAATGTTATGGAAACAGCAGGAGGAGAAGAGGTGGCGGACATTGATGTGTTCGACATATTCGAGGGCCAGGGATTGCCCGAGGGAAAAAAGAGTTTGGCATTCCATGTCGTGTACCAGGCAGAAGACCGGACATTAACCAACGAAGAAGTCGAACGGTTCCAAAGAAAAATAGTAACAGCCCTGGAAACGAATCCGGGCTGGGAAGTAAGGTAATCTATGGCAAAAGAAAAAGCAGCGGCAAAAACAGCGGAGTACACGGCAAAAGACATTTATGTTCTGGAAGGGCTCGACCCGGTGCGAAAGCGCCCCGGCATGTATATTGGTTCAACCGGGCTTGATGGCTTGCACCATTTGGTGTGGGAAATCGTTGACAACTCTTTGGATGAGGCCATTGTCGGGCACGCGAAGAACATTCATCTTACGTTGTTTCCCGACAACAAGGTTCGGGTGCAGGATGACGGAAGAGGGATTCCGGTAGACACGCACCCCCAGACCAAGAAGTCTGCCTTGGAAACCGTGCTCACCACGCTCCACGCGGGAGCCAAGTTCGGCGGCAAGGCATACCAGGTTTCAGGAGGATTGCACGGCGTGGGTGCTTCTGTGGTGAACGCGCTCTCTACGTATATGAAAGCAACTGTGTGCAGGGAAGGGGTGAGATACGAGCAGGAATACAGCCAGGGCAAGGCGAAAACGAAGTTAAAGAAAGTGGGAGCGTGCAGGGAACGGGGAACCACCATTGAGTTCGACCCGGATCCCACCATTTTCCCAACTATCAACTTTGAGGAAAAGCGCATTCTCAGCCACTTGCGACAGCAGGCCTATCTGACATCAGGAGTGCGCATCACGGTAGAAGATCAGCGTGAAAAAGGCAAAATGCCCTACACCTTCTATTTTGAAGGAGGATTGGCTTCGTACGTTCGATACCTCACACATGGAAGAAAGGCGCACCATGAGAACATTTTCTACGCCAAAGGGGAGCGTGATGAGATTTTGGTGGAGGCCGCGTTCCGCTACACCGAAGAGTTTGAAACCTTGGAAGAGAGTTTCGCGAACAACATCAACACTCCCGAAGGAGGAACGCACTTGACCGGCTTTCGAACCGCGTTCACCAGGGTTATTAACGACTACGCGAAACAGCATAACCTTATTAAGGGCGAAAACGAGGGCTTGACTGGAGAAGACGTGCGGGAAGGGTTGACTTCTGTTGTTTCGGTGAAAATAAAGGAGCCGCAGTTTGAGGGCCAGACCAAGGCAAAGCTTGGGAATCCCGAGGCAAAGAACGCGGTGGAAGCTGTGGTCGCGGAAGGATTGAAAGATTTCCTTGAACGGAATCCCCAGGATGCCAGACTCGTCATCGAGAAATGCTTCCTGGCAGCAAAAGCACGCAAAGCCGCAAAAGCTGCACGCCAGACCGTGTTGCGAAGAGGAATCCTCGAAGGCTTGGCGCTTCCCGGAAAACTCGCAGACTGCTATTTGAAAGACCCTGAACAGTCAGAGCTCTATCTTGTGGAAGGAGAGAGCGCGGGCGGCTCTTCAAAGAACGCCCGAGACCGGAAATTCCAGGCAATTCTGCCCTTGCGCGGAAAGATTCTGAACGTGGAGCGCGCGCGGCTTGACCGCATGCTCGACTCAGCTGAAATCAAGGCCTTGGTTATTGCCTTGGGAACAGCCATTGCCCAGGATTTTGACATCACCAAGCTTCGTTACCACCGGATTATCATCGCGACAGACGCCGATGTTGACGGCTCGCACATTCGAACCTTGCTCTTAACGCTGTTCTACCGCTATTTCAAACCCATTATTGAGGCAGGGTACCTCTATATCGCGCAACCGCCTTTGTATAAAATCCAGCAGGGCAAGCATATTGAGTATGCCTATGCAGAAGAGCAGAAAGACAAGGTGGTGGCGCAGCTCAAGAAGGAAAAAGCGGGAAGCATGAACATTCAGCGCTATAAAGGCTTGGGAGAGATGAATCCTTCAGAGTTATGGGAAACCACCATGAACCCCAGGAACCGGGTGCTCTTGAGGGTAACCATTGATGACGCAGCTGCTGCTGACCGCATCTTTGACATCCTAATGGGCGACGAAGTCATGCCCAGGAAGAAGTTCATCCAAACCTACGCCAAATCGGTGCGTAATCTTGACATTTAAACTCATTCGTGTATACTAGGCCACAGGAAGGCCTTGGGGCCTTTTTAAATACCACATATGTTTCAGAATATTATTCCATTCCTGAAAGAGGTACGCGTGGAAGCCAGGAGAGTGAACTGGCCCTCGCGCCAGGAAACCATTAAAAACACCTTGGTGGTGCTGGGATTTACCGTCGCGGTGGCGCTTTTCCTGGGCGCGTTCGACTTTTTGTTCACTCAGGTGTTGGAGCGTTTCTTCATTTCGTAACATGCCAAAGCAGCAAATCTCAACAGAGCGAAGCTGGTACGTCATCCACACGTATTCTGGATACGAGGATGCCGTTGCTCGAAACCTCAAGCAGAGGATTGAGTCTTTGGGCATGCAAGACAAGATTTTCAACGTGCTCGTTCCCAAGGAAAAGAAGATAAAGATAAAGAACGGGAAGCGAAAGGTAGTGGAAGAGAAGGTGTACCCGGGGTACGTGCTGGTGGAAATGATCGTGACTGACGACTCATGGTACGTTGTGAGAAACACTCCCAATGTGACAGGATTCGTTGGTTCTGGTACAGTACCCATTGCCGTTGAGAGTACTGAGATCGATTCTTTGAAAAAGAGAATGGGCGTGGAAGCACCGCAGTACGAGATTTTGGTGGCGCTGAATGACGCGGTGCGTATTATAGACGGCCCGTTCAAGGATTTGGAAGGCAAGGTTTCGGATATTGATTCAGAGCGCGGAAAGGTGAAAGTGTTGGTGAACATGTTCGGAAGAGACACTCCAGTGGAACTGGATTCTCTCCAGATAAAGAAACTGTAATACCATGGCAAAAAAGATAAAAAAAGAAGTGAGATTGCACATCGCGGCAGGAGCAGCGACTCCCGCGCCTCCGGTAGGCCCGGTGCTGGCGCAGTATGGATTGAACATCGGGGAGTTCTGCAAGAACTTCAACGACGCGACCAAGGCAAAAACAGGATTCAAACTGCCTGTTGACGTCATTATTTATGAAGACAGGAGTTACGAGTTCCGAGTGCATGAGCCTCCGGCTTCTGCATTACTCCGCAAGGCAGCTGGTATTGAAAAGGGTTCTGGAGTTCCCAACAAGACAAAAGTGGGGAAAATAACCCGGGCCCAGCTGCAGGAGATAGCGAAACAGAAAATGGCAGACTTGAACGCAGACAGTATGGACGCGGCAAGCAGGATTATTGAAGGAACCGCGAAGAATATGGGTATTACGGTTGAGTGACGGTTCATTCTTTCTTTGAATTCCGATTGAAATACTGAAAAGGTCGGGATATAAACCCAGAAGAAAATAATTACTATGGACGAATTGGAAACAAAAGTCACTCCTGAAGAAGGAGCCGGTACAGAAGGCGAAACGCCTTCTGTGCCTACCGAAGGAGTGTAGTTCAACCGCAAAGCCCCCCGTCATTCGACAGGGGGTTTTGCTTTTTGAAACGGTTGTGATAGTGTAGCGCACATAGTTTGTAGTAGTTCTTTTTGGAGGGGTAGTCATACCATGAGACGGCAAAAATCCGTAATCCTGGTCATTGCTTCCTTGCCCCATAGCCGGAGGCTCATGAGCCTGCATCTTGGAGTCGACTACGAGGTTCTGACCGCTTCTGACGTGCCAGAAGCTCGTAATGTCTTCACTGAAGCTCAGCCGGATTTGGTCATTGTGGATGTTGACATGCCGGGAGACGAAGGGTTTGTGTTTTGCAAACGCCTTCGGGCATTTTCTGATGTTCCGCTCATCGTTCTGTCCTCACGCGCGAAGGAATCAGACAAAGTCACGGCGCTCGAACTAGGAGTTGATAATTATCTCACGAAGCCCTTTGGTATGGGTGAGTTCCAAGCAAGAGTGCGTGCGGTGTTACGTCGTACGGAGGAGAGTCGGGATATCGGGAACGGCAAGTATGAATTTGACGAACTTTCGGTTGACCTCGGCAGGAGACGCGTGACAAGTCGGGGCAAGGAAGTAATGCTCACGCCCACAGAGCTTGCATTACTGTCTGTGTTTGTACGCAACGCAGGAAAGATGCTCACGCATCGCTACGTACTGGAAGAGGTGTGGGGTAGCGCGTACACGGAAGAGCGGGAGTACCTGCGCGCCTACGTGTACAACCTTCGCCGCAAGATCGAACCCAACGCACGCGTGCCTCGGCACATCCTCAATGCGCCCGGCGTCGGGTATCAATTTGCTCCCGCAATCGGCAACCAGCACGCTGACGTATTGGCGAGTACCAGTTCCGCCAGTTAATCCTGGGCGGTGAAGTAGCATCCGCTACTCCCGCCCTCTTTTTTATTTCAAACTAAGCTTCGCTTAGTTATCCACACCTTAACCTGGTTTAGGATGTTGACTTTTAAAGAGTTTGACAGTTTGAGCGATATTTAGTACAGTGCGTCCAGTTCGGAAGAACTGAATTCCACTGGTACAAAGAGCTTAGTTAGTTTAAGGAGGAACAGATGCCGTTAGTAGAGGTTCGGTATAAGGGAGACCGTGTATCCGGGGGTCACATCAGAAATCTCGTAAGGAATGTTCTGCCTCTCGAGGTCGCCAAGGCTCTCCATATCGAGGAACATTCCGATGCACATCTCGTGCCAGGGGATATCGAGGTGTGGGTGAACACGACTGGTGGATTTGATGTCCAGGCGCAGGATGTGGCGATCGTCATTCACGCAACCGACTTTGAGCCACGCAGGGCACGGCTCAAGGTTGCCACGGCTCAAGTGGCTGCGGCAGTTAAGGAAGCACTGCCACTAGGACTGACTGGCTATGTCTGGATCCTCCTCTCGCCTGCCGAATTCGTGGAGTTCGGCAAGAAGTGAAATTCAGTCCTCCAAAGCATTGTTGCCGCGGAGGATTTTTCTTTTGAAAAGTTTTGTGAAATAGGGTAGAGTGGGCGATATGGAAAAAGTGCTCATCCTACATATCCCCGTCATCCACAAGGGGTATTTGGACTTTTTGAGGAAGAATCGGAAAAGCGTTTCCCATGTATATATCCTTTGCAGTGATTTTCTTAGTGAGCTTACTGAATTCAAACCAGATATCGCGTCATTAGATACGGAGGCCGCAAAAACCCTTTTACAGAGTCTTGGTTTTGAGAACGTTTCAATACTTACCAAAGAGAATGTTGGGGAAACAAAAAGAAAGACGCTTTTACTGGTGAACGACGAGATTTCGCGCAACCTCTATGAACGGTATTTCAAAGATCAGCCCGTAGAATGGGCTTCAGTGTTTCTTCGTTGGGACAAGAGCACTGTTGAGGCAATTATGCCGCTTGAAGGAGTTGAAGTATCGCACGAGCCTTTTGATATTGAGATGTTTGGGGAAGCGTTGAAGGAAGCACAGAAAAGCGGGGACTGGTGGAGACAGGTTGGCGCGGTTCTGGTGAAGGATGGAAAGGTTATCTTGCGCGCATGTAACCAAGGCATGCCTTCAGACCACACGCCCTATCAAGCAGGAATGGTTCGCGATCTCTATAAAGCAGGAGAAAAACAGGAACTCTCTAATACCATTCATGCCGAACCCAGGCTCATTGGAAATGCCGCAAAAGAGGGGATAGCGCTTAAGGGAGCTTCTCTTTACGTTACCCACTTTCCGTGCGCAGTGTGCGCGAAAACAGTCGCGTGTTCTGGCATCAGTCGCCTGTATTTCAGGGAAGGAGCTTCCACGCTCGACGGAAAACAAGTAATGGAATCTGCGGGCATTACTCTCGTGCACGTTCCCGCGTAGTTTGACTTTTCGGTATTTTAGCGTATCCTTGCGGGTAGCACGGGTTGCAACGGATTAAGGGGAAGCGGCAATGCCACAGATCGTGTGCATGAAGAATGTTCTGCGGTATTACAGGGAAAGACCCGAACTTGTCGAAAAGAATAGGCGGATTGAGGAAAGCGGCAGATGTCCATTTTGTCCAGAAGGTCTCAAGAGCGAAGGATTCCAAATTGTTGGCGAAACAACAAGTTGGACCATCGCTTCGAGTCAATTTCCATACAGGGGATCAGATGTTCACCTGCTTGTACTTCCAAAACGCCACGTCATCACTTCTTTAGATCTCACTTCTTGGGAATGGGAACAGTGGCCAGAGATATTGCGCATTGCCACTACTGAATTCCCGTTTCTTACTACTGGATTCGGTCTGGCGATGCGTGAAAATGTACTTGGCGGAGTTACGTTGTATCACCTGCATTTCCACCTCATCGTGCCCAAGGCCAACGCGGAGGGCGGCGCGGAAGTTCCAGTCAACTTCGCAATAGGATGACAAGAGTTTCAGCCAAAGCAATATGAGCTAACGCATGCGCTAGCTCATTTTTTATTCGTGTGGTATAAAACGTACATGAAACAGTATCTCGACCTTCTTTCTCACGTACTTGAGAATGGGGAGAAGAAAGGAGACCCCCAGGGAGTGGGGAATATTGCGGTGTTGGGCTATCAGATGAGGTTTAAAATGGATGACGGGTTCCCTTTGCTCACCACCAAGAAGCTCTCGTTCAAGTCTATCGCCTATGAACTGTTATGGTTCATTAAAGGAGACACGAACGTGAAATATCTGCAAGACCACGGTGTCTCCATATGGGACGAGTGGGCAACCCCTGAAATGTCTGCAAAGTACGGGCACGCGCCCGGAGAGTTGGGACCTATTTACGGGGAAAAGTGGAGGCGCTGGGAGAAAAGAAGCGGGGGAGTTATAGACCAACTGGGCCAGGCAATCGAGGATATTAAGAAAAACCCAAGCTCAAGGCGCTTGATAGTCAATTCGTGGGACCCAGAAGACGTTGATAAGGTGTTTGTTGCTCCTTGCCACTGCTTCTTTAAATTCTTTGTAGCGCAGGGGAAGCTGTCACTTCACCTTTTCCAAAGAAGCGCAGACGTGTTTTTGGGCGTTCCGTATAACATCGCTTCTTACTCGTTGCTTTTGATGATGGCGGCGCAAGCAACGGGTTTGAAAGCGCACGAATTCGTGCATACCTTGTCAGATACCCATTTGTATTTAAATCACTTAGACCAGGCAAAACTCCAGCTGACACGGGAACCAAAGCCCTTGCCCATAATGAAGTTGAATCCGGAAATAAAAAACATCGATGACTTTGATTTCGATGACTTTGAGCTTATTGGGTATGACCCTCATCCTTCGATTAAGGCTCCGGTAGGGGTGTGAACTTAGCCGCCGATAGGGAACTGTACTGTTTGAGTGCGGTTTTTTGTTTTCAGAAGGGGAGTGATGATATGGAAATGAAGATGGGCAACAGACGCTCCCGTGAAGTTCGTATCTCCGAATCTTACGGCAACCGCGCCGCCTTGTATCTTGTATTTCGCAATGGCAAAATTCGCCAGTTCGGCAACTTCTTTGAAGTCCTCTTGCTTAAGCTGAGAGAACTTTTCCTTGTGCTTTGTCCCAATAATGAGGAAATGGTGCTTGGTGTGCTTGTAGGGCCAGCTATCTTTCGTAAGAAACCAAAGTTTTCCTTTCTTGAGAATGGGGTTTTTGTGGTAAAGGAAGTTTTCGGGGCAAAAAGGGCACTTTCCCTTCTGATGAATTTCTTTGATTACCTTTTTGTATTCTCCCTTCCTCGCGTTCTTGACGCTGACAACCGATTTTCTCATCCTTTCTTCACGAGCTGCGCGAGCAGAGCGTCGAGATGCTTTTTTACCGTATGCTCGATAATGCCGGTAGACGAGGTTTTTTCCGCCTGGCGAGGCAGAACAACAACCTGTTCCGCGAACTGCTTAATGTCTTCTATCTGTTCCGGAGGATAGCTTTCGGGAGTGGTTATGAATATATGGGGTCTGAGTATTTGCGCCAGTCCATACTGCCATTTCCCTTCCTCATTAATATCGTCCACGAGCGTCACATAGTCAACGCATTCCTGGTATTGGAGCATTTCCATGCGCTCTTCTTGGGGGATGACTGGCCGCAGATCGTTTTTCTTGTAAATCTTGATTCCCCGGTCACTGTCTGCGCCTACCACCAGCACGTCCCCGTGCTCTTTTGCCCGTATAAGGTAGCGAAGGTGGCCCACGTGGAGCATGTCCCAGGAGCCAATGGTACACACAATCCTATGCCCAATAACTTTATGGGCTTCAACGATCCGCTGGAGTTCTTGGTAGTCGAGAATGATGCGATTTTTGAGTGCTTTCATAGATTGTGGTACTATACCATACACGGATAAAAGTAGGCAATATCTTGATGACAACCTTTATTATAGCAGCTCTGAGCGGGGACGGGTTTATCGCAAAAAATCCAAGCCATTCGTCCTTAAGCTGGAGGAGTCAAGGAGATAGGCAGTTTTTCATTTCAAGGACAAGAGAGGCCCGGGTGGTGGTTATGGGTCTCAATACGGCTAAAACCTCAAGGCGGCCCATGCCAGAGCGTCTAAACATCATCTACGCTAAGGGCAAGGAAGAGCTCCCGCAGTGGCAGGAATTTGAAGGGTGGGAAGTTACGCAGAAAGATCCCATTTCCCTCATACAGGAAATCGCAGAAAGAGGGTATGGGGAGGTTGCGATTTGCGGGGGGCAAACCATATACACCATGTTCATGGAGGCAGGAGTGGTAGATAAACTGTATCTAACTATTGAACCAATACTCTTTGGCCAGGGCATGACGCTGTTCAATAAAGAACTTGATATAAAACTAGAACTCGTTGGAACTAAGAAGTTGGGAGAGCAGACACTGTTATTGGAATATAATGTTTTGAAGTAATGGATATGAACTACATTCCCACTATTGGTTTGGAAATTCATGCCGAGCTCAAAACAAAGAGCAAGATGTTTTGCGATAGTAAAAATGATTCTTTGGAAACGCGGCCGAACGTGAACGTGTGCCCGGTGTGCATGGGGCATCCCGGTACCTTGCCTGTTGCGAACAAAGAAGCCATTCAAAAGGTTTTGAAGATCGGCTTGGCGCTCAACTGCTCTATTCCCGAATTCACCAAGTTCGACCGAAAGAACTACTTTTACCCCGACCTTCCCAAAGGGTACCAGATTTCGCAGTATGACATGCCGCTCTGCAAACAAGGGCACCTTGAGATTCTTGGGAAAAAGGTAGGAATCACCAGGGTGCATTTGGAAGAAGATACGGCTCGTTTGGTGCATCCTGAAAAGATGAACCACTCGCTGGTGGATTTTAACCGGGCAGGGGTTCCTTTGATGGAGCTCGTGACTGAACCCGACATAACTTCCTCAAAAGAAGCAAGCGCGTTTGCGAGAGAGCTGCAAACCATACTGCGCTACCTTGATGTATCGAGCGCGGATATGGAAAAGGGGCAGATGCGGGTTGAGGCAAACGTGTCTGTGCGCCCGGAGAGTAAGAAGGAATTGGGAACCAAAGTAGAGGTGAAGAACCTCAATTCGTTCAAGGCCGTGGAAAGCGCCATTGAGTTTGAAATAAAAAGGCAGACAGAAGTTTTGGAGTCGGGCGGAAGCATAAGCCAGGAAACCAGGGGATGGGATGACGCAAAGAACATAACAGTTTCCCAGCGCGAGAAAGAAGAAGCTCACGACTACCGGTATTTCCCGGAACCCGACTTGCCGCCGTTCCGCTTTTCCAAAAAAGAGATAGGGGAATTGAAAAAACAGATTCCCGAACTGCCTCAGGAGCGGAGAACGCGCTTTATGAAGTCATACAAACTTTCGGAGAGCGAAGCAGAGGTGTTTGTGCAGCAAAAGGAACTGGGCCAATACTTTGAGCAGGTTGCTGAGAAACTCAACGATGCCAAAGCAGTGAAGCTTGCCTCAAACTACATCCTTTCGGATTTATTGGGCCTTTTGGAGGGCAAATCTGTCGCGCTCGAGGATTTCTTGGTTGTCCCTGCTGACTTTGCCAAGCTCATGCATCTCATTCACAAGGGAGTAATTTCAAGCGCCATAGCAAAACAAGTATTAAGAGAAATGGTTGCGACCGGAAAAGACCCAGAGCGCATTATTAAAGAAAAGGAGCTTTCGCAAGTCACGGATACTAAGGCAATTGAAGAGATTGCGAAAGACATCATTCTCGCGAACGCAAAAGCGGTTGAGGACTACAAGAAAGGCAAGAAAACCGCTTTGCAATTTCTCATTGGCCAGATGATGGCAAAGACCAAGGGAACCGCGAGCCCGGAAGTGGCAAAGAAGGTTTTGCAGAAGCTTTTGACACGCTAAACAAAAACCGGAGCATTGCTGCGCCGGTTTTCGTTTTATCGGAGAATTATCTCCTGTCCTGCCAGTTGCCGCGAGGAGCGCGAGGCTCCATAGGGCGTGCAGGGTTTACGGTAAGAGTTCTACCTCCTACCTCCTTCCCGTTCCACATCTCAACTGCTTTCTGTGCTTCTTCCGGAGTTGCCATTTCCACAAATCCGAAGCCTTTTGAGCGTCCGGTTGTGCGATCCTGAATGATCGTTGCAGACTCAACAGTGCCAGCTTGAGCAAACAATTCCCGAAGCTCGTCTTCGGTTGTGCTGTAAGGAAGACCTCCTACGTACAATTTCTTTTCCATAGTGTGTGCAATTAATTACTATATACTTCGTGTAAGGCGACCTCCTATACTTTACTGTAACCACTTACTCGAACAGAATGGAGTATACCACGTCCTGCCAGAAATGCAAGGGCTGACCTGCTGTTGCGAAACCAGTGCACGCGATCGTCTTTTTTGAACCAGGTGAGCTGGCGGCGGCTGAAATCTTTTGTTGCCCGCACGGTTTGTTCAATCATGTGGGTTTTTGAGAGTTTTCCTTGGAGGTACTGCGAAACTTCGCGGTACTCAAGGCCAAAACTTTCAATATGTCGCCATGAAAGCCCTGCGGAGCGCAATTGCCGCACCTCTTTGAGCAATCCTTTTTTGAGCATGGCAAGGAAACGCTTTCTTATATTCTTTTTCAGTTCTTCTCGAGGTTTCTGTAGCCCGAGAAAGAGAACCGGATAGGGGAGTGGCTTCATTTTGAGCTTGGGCACGGGCTTTCCTGTGCTTATGACAATCTCAAGCGCGCGTATGAGGCGGCGCTTGTTCTTTGTGTCAACCGTTTTTGCCCTTGCGGGGTCGAGTTTCCTGAGTTTGGCGAACAGCTCTTGGATAGATAACTTCTCGAGTCTTTTCCGGAGCAGGGGATTGGGTTTTACTTCTGGTATATCCCAACCGTCTATAAGAGCGTAGATATAAAGCGGAGTGCCGCCAACAAGAATGGGAAGTTTCCCTTTCTTGAGAATCCTTTGAATTGCAAAAAGCGCGTGCCTGCGGTACTGCGTCACCGTATACCTTCTCTTTGGAGAAGCTATACCCAAAAGATGATGGGGCACGCCCATCATTTCTTTCTTCGTGAGTTGCCCCGAACCAATCTCAAGGCCTTTATAGATCTGCCTGGAATCAGCAGAGATAATTTCACCCCTAAACTTTTTTGCTATCTTTAGCGCCAGCGCGCTTTTTCCAGAGGCCGTAGGGCCCACTATAACAAGGAGCATTAGTGGATTTCTTCCCGTTTCTCTTTCCAGAACGTTCGTAATTGCTCTAAAAACTCCACGAATACCTGGAAGGGAGCCTCAATAAGCACATTCAGAAGGATGGTGAGTATGTTGTAGCGAACCAACTGGCCCGAAAACCATTTGCCGGTTTGGATGACAGGCAGGAAAAAGAAGTCAAAGAGGCCCCACAAGAATCCCTGCGGCTGTTCTCCCACGATAAGCTCTTTTGACCGGTGGCGAATGCGCGTGCCTCCGTATGCAACCAAAGAAAGGAAGAGCAGGAACACCACGCTCGAAAGGGGAGTGAAGCCCGCTTTCTCGAGAACGTACCAAAGCGTGCCGAATGTCACAAAGAACGTGGTGAAGTAGACTAGGAACACGAAAAATGATGCTACTCCCTTTCGTTTCTTGGGAAGTTTTACCGGCAAGGTGCTCTTGCGCTCGGTTTCAAACGTCACCTTGGTCACTTCCAATAAAACACGGGCGATGTTTTCCTGGCTGGAAGATTTTACCGTCATAACCAGCAAAAGCAAGAACAAAGGAGGAATAGAAATGCTCCAACCAATGGCTGAGTAGTTGACCGCGCCAGCCAGGTATTTATCAAACGGAATTTCCACCGCGAGCGCTATCAATACCTTGGAAAGGAATACAGAGAGCGTGCTGAAGAACGCGGCCCTGCGCATGCGCGACTTTAACTTCAAAAGCCGCTTGTCGTACGCCTCGCGAACAGCATTTTCAAATCCTTCGGGGTTCGTGGCTAGCGCTTCAAACGCGTTCGGGTCTTTTGATAACACGTCACCCACCAAAAGGTAGGGAGTATCATACCGTTCAATGATCTGGTAGAAGCGTTCTCCTAAGGGGTGCTTGAGTAAAATGTCGATGCGCCCCATGGTTTCTTGTATGGTTTGAGACACCGGGGCGATGGAGGCAAGGTCCAAAGCTTTCCAATTGGGGTATACCCGCTCCAGTAAATGCAGGGCAGTGGTAGAGTCATCCATTTTGAAGAGTGAGCGGTGCACGCCAATATATATCAATAATACGCGCTCTTCTTCTGAGATTTTCCCTGTGTCTTTCTCCCGAATGCCAATGCGGTCATCCATGTCAGCTGCCATCCAGTCAATGAGTGCTTTTTCTTTTATGGGAGAGGAGAGGAGTTCCTCAAGCTCGCACGAGCCCAATGAAAGGAGCCAGCTCTCAAGGTTCCCCAGTTTATTCTCGGCAACATAGTTCTTGCTGCTTTCCATGAGCGCCACATACTTATTGATGGCGCGCTGCATGTCTTCTATTTTAGAAACTGGAATGCGATTGTTTGGAAAGTGGCCACCGCGTATCAATTCCTGGAGCAGGGGTTCTGCCATTTCGGCAGTGGAGTTCGAAACCATCATGCGACGCTTGAAAATGCGTTCAATGGCGGTTTTTCTCAAGAGGTGCTCTTCTCGCCAATCCACCACGCCCCGGATTTTTTCGTAAAACGAAGCTACTTTGGAGGCAACTTCGTCAACCGAAACAGTGTTCAGGTTTTCCTTGGGTTCCAATCCCTGGTACCAGAGCTGGTACTGCTGAATAAGAGAACGTGTTTTCTGTGAAAGTTCCATGAGTGTTATTATATCCTTTCTTCAAGTTCTGTTCCAACCTTCTTTTGAAATTCAGGGAGCTGCATTTGGCCAATGTCACCCTTGCCGCGCTCGCGCACGCTCACGGTATTCGCAGCTGCCTCTTTTTCTCCCACAATAAGAAGGTAGGGGATTCTGAGCAGTTCTCCTTGCCGTATCTTCTTTCCCATGGTTTCGTTTTCGTCTTTGAGTATAACCCGCGCATTCTTGAGCGCTTCCTTCACCTGCTTCGCGTAGTCATGCGCTTTTTCTGAAACAGGAATGATCCATACCTGTTCAGGCGAGAGCCACAACGGGAAACTGCCCGCGTAGTGTTCAATGAGAAAAGCAATGAAGCGCTCGTGGCTGCCCAGGGGAGCCCGGTGAATGACATACACGGGTTTGTCTTTGCCGTCTTTGTCTTTGTAGGTAAGATTGAAGCGCTTTGAAGCAATGAAATCTAGCTGGTTGGTGGAAGCTGATTCTTCCCGGCCTATAGCACTCTTGATTTGGAAATCTACCTTTGGGCCATAGAACGCGGCTTCACCCTCTGCCACTTCAAACGGCATGCCAGACTTTTTCATGGCGCTTTGCACAATATCTACTGCTTTTTTCCAGCCCTTGGGGTCAGCAACATACTTTGCCTTGTCTTTCGCGGGCAAAGAAAGGCGCATGTAGAAATCTTTGATGCCAAATACTTTGTTGTACCAAAACTCGTGGAGTTTCATTACTTTCAAGAACTCTTCTTCAACCTGGTCTTCGGTACAGTAGATGTGAGCGTCGTTCTGTGTCATGCCGCGCACCCGAAGCAATCCCGCGAGAGTTCCAGAACGCTCGTACCTATACACGGTTCCGTATTCGGCGAATCTCAAAGGCAAATCGCGCCAGCTTCTTGGCTCTGCCCGGTAAATCAAATGGGTGTGCGGGCAGTTCATGGCCTTTAAGTAGTATGTACCGTCATCTAACTCCATGGGCGGGAACATGCTGTCTTTGTAATAGGGGAGATGACCAGAAGTCTTGTAAAGCGTGTCTTTGGCGATATGTGGAGTTGTCACTCTTTGGTACCCCCATTCTTTTTCCACCTGCTTTGCGTAATTCTCAATTTCATCTCGCAAAATAGTGCCATTGGGCAGCCACAAGGGAAGCCCTGGCCCAACTTCTGGAGCAAAAGTAAAGAGTTTCAGCTTCTCTCCCCATACCCGGTGATCGCGTTTCTTTGCTTCTTCAAGCTGCCACAAATGCGTAGCCAGTTCTTTTTTGGTTGCAAATGCGGCTCCGTATATGCGGGTAAGCATGGGATTTTTCTCACTGCCTCGCCAATAAGCACCCGCGATGTGCGTTAACTTGAACGCGTCCAGGGGAAGTTCTTTAGTATTCTTTACATGGCCGCCCCTGCACAAATCCAAGAATACGTCGCCCGTGTAGACCATGCCAACTTTGCCAGTTTTTAGTTTTTGGTTTTTAGTTTTTAGTAAATCTTTGATGAGCTCAAGTTTAAATGGCTGTTTTAGTTTCTTGTAGTGCGCAGAGGCCTTTTGCGAAGTCCAGAGTTCTTTTTTAAATGCAAGGTTTTGCTTCGCGATTTCTCGCATTTCTTTCTCAATGCGCGACAAATCAGCATCAGTGATCTTGAGGTTTCCAAAATCATAATAGAACCCGTTCTCAATAACCGGCCCAATTCCTAAGGTAACCTTAGGATAGAGTTTTTGTACACTTGCTGCCAAAAGATGGGCAAACGAATGTCTTGCCCTGAGTATATCGAAGGGCCGCATCTCATCCAAATTCTGCATTTTCCAATACTATCACAAACACACCCAGTATAAAAGTATCAAGGCGCGCTTGAACGTGTGCTAAAGATGATTTGACAGGAGGAAGAATTTGTGTATAATATAGGTAGCTAACAATTGACAACAAGAAGGAGTGACGGAGGACGTCATGCAGTTCGTAGTAGTTCGCCACGCAAAGGCTGTGCCTGGAGAGGGATGGAAGTCCACAGATCTGAAGAGACCTATCACCGGGGAAGGCGAGAAGGAGGCCATGAGACTCGGGCAGGCTCTGGATGCACTGCCGGGTCGAGTGGGCTTGGCGTTCATTTCAGATGCAATGCGGTCTTTCGAGACAAGTTGTCTGGCAGTGCCAAGATCTACCCTTCTCGTGCGTCCGCGGCTTCGCAATATGGAAAGCAGGGAAGTGTACGAAAAGCTTCGCCCGCTCTGCGAGGCTCTGCAGGCAGGAAAATCCCTCGCGGATTTCAAAGACCATCCGGAGTTTCCACTCTGGCAGCGGCAAGGACAGTATGTCGCAAACGACATCGAAGCGACGTCTGCTAAGTTTGACGCACAGCTCGTCCTGGTGGTGGGTCACGGCCACCTCATCAATATGGTGGCGTGGGCTCTAGAGGGGCAACACACCAACTCGCCGTGCCTCGGCCCCTGCCCTGCTTACGGAACAGGATTCCTGATCAGCTACGGGGGTGAGGGATGGAGCGAAACGCGCATTTTTCCCGGGAGCTAAAAGATCCCGCGACCCGATAGGTAGCCGCAAAGGGTAAAGGACAACCGCCCCAGAGAAGTGTTGTCCGTAAGGGCGCTGGCACGTTGCAGCGCCCTTGAGTTTTTTGAAGCGCTGTGCAAATCGGATTTGCACAGAAACACGTACACAGAACAGTACAATAATCTGACAATTGTTAGAAAAGTGTACTTGAGAATGTGTGAAGCCAGGCTTCACACATTTAGGCTTCACACATTTAGGCTTCACACATTTACTACCGAGTGTTTCCAAGCTATTGAAGGATTACGAAGCTCTTGACTTTTTGTGCGGTATATGCTATGATATGAATGTTAGGCAGTACCTTGAGAATAATCCGGAGCGGCAGAGAGTTCTCTTACACAAGAGGATTGTCTGCCGCTCAGGATCTGACGGCATAGTGATGGGTGCTAATCCGCACCCACGGAGGGTCAGTACGATGGGGAAGAAATTCCCGGTCCTGTATGGGTTCGTTGACCCGGGCCTCATCCCGATTCGTCGGGATGGTCCGTGTGTGGTGTTTCGAGACCCCTCTCAGCAGGGGCTCGAGATCTTCGTGGCCCCGTGTTTCGGGGCACAGGATATGAACGGTCCCTTTCTCGCGGGGCCGTCTCTCCAGGACCCGAAAGGGTCCCGGCCACCGACTACGGTAATTAACGTGGTCAGGGAGTGCGCGGAGCGCACGCTCACCCCACCCGTATGGGTGGAAGTCATCAAGCGGGAGTCGCTTGATGAAGGTAACGAACGTGAGGAGGTTTACGCGCGCATAACCGCGCGTGCCCTCCTCTTGGGGGAGAAGGAGCCCAGGACTTTCGCAGTCACCTACGGGTGGCTGCAAGAGAATGGGCGAAACCGACCCTACGCGGGGACCTCTTATGTAGAGGAGGTCGTCGAGTAGGTCCCCGCAAGGGCAGGCACGAGGAGGTTCCAATCCTTCCGTGCCTGCTAGCCATTCTTTAGTCAAGTACCAACGTAGTTGATTGAAGAGTGGAATCAGTTCTTTGAGAACAATCCGGAGCGGCTAGTGGAGCACGGGACAAGAATTTTGTAGCCATTCATCATTCACTGTGGCTATAGAATCCTTGTCCTGTGGCATAGGGCTGCAGGACGTATCGCGAAAGCGAAGGGAGAAGATCATGAGGGTCACGAAGATAAGCGTGCACCTGTCCGACATCTACGATCGCGAGCGCGTCACCCCCGCCCTGTTGGCCGCCTTTGCGCCGTTCGGTTCCCTCACCGAGGGAGTCGACGGCACCACCCTCGCCGAGGCGATGATCGCCTGGGTCGACGCCAAGCATGGTGACCAGCCAGGACTGGCCTCCGAGCTCGTCCGACTCGTCTGGTCGGCGACAACCGACCAGACTGCGAATGTCGAAGTCGGGGTTTCAGAGGTAACACTCTGGACTCCGACGTCCGGGACCGCAATCCGTCTACGTCGGTACGTAGGCGGGTACGGAGTCCAGGTGGACTTCGGACCCAAGGGGTCTGAGGGTCGGGCGGCGAACATCCTGGATGCCGCCCGGAAGGTCGGCGTAGACTTCGAAGCCTATGCCGGTGAGAAAAAAGTTGAGGATGCCGAGATTCTCGGCCTTCTTCAACAGCAGGGATGGGGTAAAGGACAACCGCCCCCCGGATAAGTGTTGTCCGTAAGGGCGCTGGCACGTTGCAGCGCTCTTTAGTTTGCTGTGCATATCCGATGTGCACAGAAACACGCACACAGAACAGTACAATAATCTGACAATTGTTAGAAAAGTGTACTAGCCGCGGGAAAATACATGCTATAGCATGAATATTTCCACGCTGCACACAATACGGTATTCACATGGTATAATGCGCGTATGTTTGAAAATCTAAAAACAACGATTTACTATTATACTTTCTCGGGGCGGGAAAACCCCATCAAGGAATTCTTGGATTCTCTGGAAGAAACACAGCAGGTAAAGGTTTTGCGTCTATTCCAGTCTATCGAAGAGTACGGATTGCAAGCCGTCGCACCGCACCTCAAAAAGGTTACCGGCACTCCTTTGTGGGAGATGAGGATATTGGGAAAAGACAACATCAGAATATTCTACGTTGTGCCCAAGAAGAACGCCGTGCTGGTTCTTCACGGTTTCATCAAGAAGAAGCAAAAAACTCCGCGCGGAGAAATCGACCTTGCGTTACAGCGATATGATAAATGGAAAAGGGGATTGACAGGATGATATCATATTTGATATCATCAAAATATGAAAAACAAATACTCCTATACGTTTCAGAATGACCTCAAGAGGCGCCTTGGAAACCCGAGGTTTAAAAAGGCATGGAATGAATCTGAACCTGAATATCTGCTCGCTAAGCAACTTATTGAGGCGCGGCTCTTCCGGCGGATTTCCCAGCGCGACCTTGCGCGGCGGCTCCATACCTCTCAAGCCGCGATTTCCCGCCTGGAAACCATGAGAGGGAATCCATCCCTCGCACTGCTCAAGAGAATTGCTCAAGCTTTAGACGCAAAGTTTATACTACCGATTCAGTAGATTTGACTTAGGCGGTGATGATTTCTTCGACTTCTTCGGCGATGAACTTGCGTTCGCCGTTGCGATTGTCGAACCTGCCGCCAATAAGCACTATTTTGTTTTCCTGGAACAGGTTTGGGTAGTTTTCTATCAGAGAGGGGAATACCACCACCTCAATTTTATCAGTAAGGTCTTCCAAACCCATGAACAGCATGGGTTTTCCTGTTTTAGTGAGGATTTTCTTCGCTGAAGAAATAATGCCGCCAATACGGAAGCGCTTGCGCTCCAGTATCTGCGGCGAGGCAATGAGTTTTATGATCGGAAACGTTCTTTTTTCAAGAATGTTTTTTATTCCCTGCAGTGGATGCGAGCTGACGTACAAACCCAAGAGCTCTTTTTCCCAAACCAGCTTCTCTCTGTCGCTTGCGGGCGCGGATTCCTGCAGCTTAAAAGACATAGTGCTGGGAGCAGCTGCACCAAACAATGACTGCTGCGAGCTATTGGTGAGTCTCGCGCTTTCCCGAGATATGTCCAAAAGTCGTTCCATGTTCTGCAAAAGCTGGTTTCGTTCAGCGAACTTGTCAAACACGCCTGCTTTCGCCAAGCTCTCAAATGATTTCTTGTTCAGATCCTTTGAGCTGATACGGGTGATGAAGTTTTGAATGGAAGCATAGGGCCCGTTGGCTTTCCGCTCATCAATAATGGTTTCCACGATATTCTCGCCCACATTCTTAATGGCAAGCAGTCCAAAGCGTATCTGTGATTTATCGGGAACTACGGAAAAGTTGCTGAAACTTTCATTGAGATCCGGAGCCAGCACCTCAATTCCCATTTTCCTTGTTTCTTCCATTAAGAAAGAAATGCGTTCGGTGTCGTTCTTTTCCGCGGTCAAAAGCGCAGACATGAACTCCACGGGGTAGTGCGCCTTGAGGTACGCTGTTTCATAGGCGATTAACGCGTATGCCGCGCTGTGGCTTCTGTTAAACCCGTACCTGGCAAAGGGCAGGACCCATTCCCAGAGCTGATTCGCTATTTTTTTCTCAACATTGTTTTTCAGCATGCCTTGAATGAACTTTTCTTGCTGTTCCATGAGCAGACTTTTGATTTTCTTTCCCACAGCTTTTCTCAACACGTCTGCTTCAGTCAGGGTGAAGCCCGCGAGTTCCTGCGCTATTTTCATTAACTGTTCCTGGTAAATGCAAATGCCCTGGGTATTTTCAAGTATGGGTTTGAGCTTTGGATGAATGTAGGTTACCCGTTTCTTTCCGTGTTTTCTTGCAATGTATTCAGGGATAAGTTCTATAGGGCCTGGGCGATAGAGAGCTATCATTGCGATAATATCTTCAAGCTCTGTTGGCTTGAGTTCCCGCAAATATCTTCGCATCCCATCACTTTCCACCTGGAATATGCCTACTGTGTTCGCATCTTGGAAAAGCTTGTATACTTTTGGATCATCCAAAGGAAGCTTTTCAATATCCAAATTGGTTCCGTGAATGGCGTAGATGCGCTTTAAGGTGTCTTCAATAATGCTCAAATTCTTCAGCCCCAGAAAGTCCATTTTCAAAAGACCCAAGTCCTCAATAGAGTGCATTTCGTACTGTGTCACAATGTTGGTTTCTGTTTGGGAAGGGTATTGCAAGGGAACAAGGTTGTCTAAGGGTTCAGAAGCGATCACCACACCGCAGGCATGGGTTGAAGCGTGGCGCGCGACACCCTCCAACTTCTTTGCGATGTCTATGAGTTTCCGTGCTCGCTCATCGGTTTCATAGAGTTCTTTGAACTCATCCACCTTTTTCAAGCAATCCTCCAGGGTAAAACCGAATGGGATCATTTTCGCCACCTTGTCGCAGTAGAGGTATTCATACCCAAGCGCTCTTCCCACGTCGCGCATCACGGCTCTCGCAGCCATGGTTCCGAATGTTATTATTTGCGCCACATGGTCTCTCCCGTATTTCTCCTCCACATACCGAATGACTTCATCCCTTCTTAAGTCAGTGAAATCAAGGTCTATATCTGGAAGTCCGCCTGCTCTTCCCGCGTTCAAGAACCTTTCGAACAGCAGGTTATATTTCAAAGGGTCAATGTTCGTAATGCCAAGCACATAGGCAACTAAAGAGCCACCCACAGAACCTCTGCCAGGCCCCACCACAATGTGATGGTCTTTTGCCCAGCGCACGAAATCTTGAACGATCAAGAAGTAAGAAGCAAATCCCGTGTTCTTAATAACCTCAAGCTCGTAGCTAAGCCGTTCTTTCGCTTCCGCAGACCCGTTGAACTGCGGTTTCTTTTCCAAACCTTCCAGGCAGAGTTCTTGCAAATACTCGTTTTCTGTTTTGCCTTCAGGCAGGGGAAACGCGGGAAGCCGGGTTTTACCAAGCACCAACTCAAGGTTGCACATAGCTGAAACGACCCGCGTGTTTGAAATAGCTTCAGGAACGTCTTCAAAGAGTTTTGCCATGTCTTCACCGCTTTTCAAAGAAAAATTGTCTGATTTCATGGTTAAGCGCTCCGGGTCGTCGGGCCTGGCTCCGGTATTGATGAGCATCAAGATATCCTGGGCTTCCGCGTCCTCGGGATATAGATAATGGGAATCCGCGGTTGCGACCACAGGAATCCCGGTTTCTTTTGAAATTTCCAAAAGCGCGGTTTCCACTGCTTTCTGTTCTTTGATATTCTCGTGGCGCTGGAGTTCCAAAAAAAAGTTTCCTTTGCCAAATATGTCTTGGTAGCGCAGGGCTTGGGCCGTGGCTTCCTTGTATTTCTTTTGCATGATGAGTTGAGAAACTCTTCCTGCCAAACATCCTGAAAGCGCGACAAGGCCTTCTGAGTATTCTTTGAGCAATGCTTCATCAACTCTGGGTTTGTAGTAAAATCCTTCGAGGTGCGCCTTTGTGAGAAGCTTCACGAGGTTTTTGTACCCTTGCTCGTTCTTTGCCAAGACGATCAAATGGAAGATTTTGTCATCAATGCCTGGGCGCTCTTGATGCATGTCTTCAAACGCAAGATATAGTTCAGCTCCCACAATGGCCTTTATTCCTTTTGCTTTTGCTTTTTTGTAAAACTCAATCGCGCCGTAGAGGTTTCCATGGTCAGTCAACGCAATGGAATCCATTCCCATTTCCTTTGCCCTATCTAAAAGCTGGTCTATCTTTGGGAGACCGTCCAAAAGAGAGTAGTGAGAGTGAACGTGGAGATGAGTGAACTTCGAAGGCATGATGATAGTGTATAATAGCACAATGCGGTATTCAACCTTAAAAGAGGAAAAGAAACTCTGGAAAAATGGATACCAGCTGGTAGCTGGCATAGATGAAGTGGGGAGAGGATGTGAGAGGCCTGATTCGGAAGTGCTCACCAACAATGGCTGGAAGTTTTACGCTGATATTAACCCCGAAACAGATAAAGTATTATCTTATGGTGATGATGGATACATAAGGTGGCAAAACATAGAAAGAATCATAGAGAAAAGTTTCAGAGGGAATCTCATCGAATTAAAAAATAAAGGCGTAGATATCGTTGTCACACCCGATCATTACTTTCCGGTTCTTAGAAGAGTTTTTCAGAGAGATAAGAAAGATAACAATAGGTTAAAATTAATTGCATATAAGGCAAGAAGTGAAAGAAGGGTGGTAACAAGCCTACTGAGTAATGATTTTATCCCTCGAGGGGGTATGTGGAGGGGAGTGCATAAGAAGTTTTTTACCCTAGCTCGGGTAAACCCTTTAAAAAACCCAGTCTCCAATAGTATCAATAGAAATACGAAACAGTTAGTACATATAAGATACTGGGTGGCTTTCTTAGGGATATTTTTAGCAGAAGGATCCACTTCTTATGATAAAAAGAGCGGTTCATATAAGGTTGTCATTTCTCAAAGTAACAGTGCATCCCCAAGAAAGTATAGGAGGATCGCTGCCCTACTCAAAAACCTCCCATTTCGATTCCATAAATTTCCTACTGGTTTTATCTGTCATAGTAAGCAACTCTACACCTATCTAGAACAGTTTGGGAAAAGTTATCAGAAGTTTATTCCGAAAGAGATTAAAGAACTACCCCCTCGTTTGCTAAATATCCTGGTAGACTGGATGATAGTCGGGGACGGAACTTGCTATACGGGCAAAAATAGGAAAAGAGTTTGTGTTTACTACACCGTGTCTCGAAAACTTAAAGATGATTTTGAAGAGATCCTCCTCAAAGCTGGATGGACATACCACACAACCGTAAGAACTCGAAGAGACAGAATGATCAATAGCAGGATTATTAGAAAAGAGAATCAGAAACCTTGTTTTGAAATTCGTCTCCGTAGGAATATGAAAATCCAAGTAAAATCTTTATATAAAAAAGAGATATTCTATAAAGGGAAGGTATTTTGTCTGCAACTTTCCCGACATCATAATTTCTATGTACGGAGAAATGGGAGCGGCTATTTTACAGGTAATAGTCTGGCAGGCCCAGTTGTCGCGTGCGCCGTAGCAGTTCTTCCTTGGTCGGGCCAAGGAAATCCTTGGCCCGACCAAGGAGTACGTCTTAGGCTGCGGGATTCAAAGCAGCTCTCGCAAAAACAACGGGAGGAACTGTATACGGTTCTAGTGAATCATCCAAGTATTGCGTGGGGAGTAGGGAAGGTGTTTCCCGGTGTCATAGACCGAATCAATATTTTCCAGGCAACAAAGCTCGCGATGAAACGAGCAGTCATGCAGTTGGAAAAGAAGCTTGAGCAGCAGCTTCACTTCCTTATACTCGATGGGAACATGAAGTTGGATATTGAAACTCCGCAGACCTCTATGGTGAAAGCAGACGAGAAAGTATTCTCCTGTGCCGCCGCCTCCATTATCGCAAAGGTGAAGCGGGATAGGCTTATGGCTCGTTACCATAAACAGTATGGTTTCTACGGGTTCGATAGACATAAAGGCTATGGAACAAAATTTCATGTTGCAGCCTTAAGAGAGCACGGCCCCTGCGACATTCATAGGAAGAGTTTTGCTCCAGTTCTTGCATAATCCAGCAGTTTTTGATATGCTTTCAGATTATGGCAGTACCGAAGTGGAATCGCTCCAAATCAAAACAAGGGCAGCGCAGGATGCATTTATTCCTGAAGACGCCCAAGCTTTTGGTTTGCCAGAATTGCAAGAAATCTATTCCTTCGCACCGCGCGTGCCCGTATTGCGGATTCTACCGAGGGAAAGAAGTGGTAGACGTGCTTTCCAAAGTTGCTAAGCGAGAAGCGAAGAAGAAAGCAGCGCAACGCTAACCATGGCAAGCCGACACCTCGCGCGTTCCATAGCAATGCAAAGTCTCTATGAATGGGACTTCTATGGCAGGAAAACTGAGCTGAAAGATATTGTGGAGAGAAACTTGAAAGAATTCGGCCCGGGCCTGGAACCAGACAACCAGGAGTTCGTGCGAAAACTCGCAACAGGAGTGGTGGAGCACATGGAACAATTGGATAACATCATTGAAAAAGCGGCTCCCGAATGGCCCATTGACCAGATCACCCTGGTTGACAGGAATGTCTTGCGTTTAGGGCTCTTTGAGCTCTTGTACAGCAACAAAGACGAGGTACCTCCCAAAGTTGCCATTAACGAAGCCATAGAATTGGGAAAAAATTACAGCGGAGAAAGCTCGGGCAGGTTCGTGAACGGAGTATTGGGAACTGTGTACCGGGAATTGGGATTGGAAGAGCAAGAACCAAAGAAACAAGATGGATTGGGAAAAACTTGAAAACAGCCTAGGAGTTTCGTTTCGGAACAAAGACTTTTTGACGAACGCGTTCGTGCACCGCTCGTATTTGAATGAGAACCCGAGCTTCCATTTGCCTCACAACGAACGCATTGAATTCTTGGGTGACGCGGTCATTGAACTCGCGGTAACAAAGTATCTTTTCAACCAGTACCCCGACAAGCCAGAAGGGGAGCTGACCACCTGGAGAGCGGCCCTGGTAAAAGCAACCGCGCTTTCAGACCTCGCGAAAGAACTGGGATTCGGTGACTATCTCTTGCTTTCCCGGGGCGAAGCAAAGGAAGGCGGAAAGGCGAGAGACGAGATACTGTCAAACACCATGGAGGCCTTTATGGGCGCCCTGTATCTTGACCAGGGGTTTGAAATATGCGAAGAGTTTATAGGGAAACACTTGCTTCCCAAATTGGAAGGGATTATCAAGAACAAGCTGTTCCAAGACGGAAAATCGCGCTTCCAGGAAGTGGCCCAGGAAAAGACTGGCATAACTCCCATATACAAAGCCCTCAAGGAATGGGGGCCAGACCACCAGAAGCAGTTCAGAGTAGGAGTATTTCTGGAAGAGGAAAAGGCAGGAGAAGGGGAGGGCTCTTCAAAGCAAGAAGCAGAGGAAGCAGCGGCTAAAAACGCGTTAAAGAATAAACACTGGCACTAACATATGTTAACCATACGATTACACAGAACAGGTAGAACGAATTACCCTTCGTTCAAAATAGTGGTGACAGACAAAACCAAATCATCCACTGGAGGCCGCTTCATTGAGGAGGTTGGTTTTTACAACTCCGCGACCAAGGAAAAGGTACTGAAGCCGGAAAGGGTAAAGTACTGGATGGGTGTGGGAGCGCAGCCATCTCCCACGGTTTGGAATCTTTTGGTTCAGGAAAAGGTGGTTGAAGGAAAAAAACTCCCAAAGCACAAGAAATCCAAAAAGAAAGAAGAACCTACCGAAGCTACGGCGGGAAAAGAAGCCCCAGCTGCGACTGCAGTGCCCAACGCACAAGCTGTGCCCGCGCCAGAAGCAGCTCCTACTCCTGAAGCTCCTGCGCCTGTGCAACCTGAAACTCCAAAGCCCGCAGAGCTCATCGAGCCTGAAGGCTCTTCAGAGCCTGAACGGCCTGCTCCAGAGCCAAAACCTCAGCCTGAAACTTCAACAGAGGAAAAAAAAGAGTAATCAAGAACCGTGCAAAATCCTTGCACGGTTTTTGGTTCTCTTGACAAGAATGCATGGTTACATAACAATACGTCAATCCAACAGTTCGATAGACGGTGCGCATAGAAGTACTAAGAAGGAGTGTCTCGGTGGCGTATAAGTGCAAGAACCATGGAACGCAAGCGAAACAACTTGCAGGGGGACGACTGGAGGAGTGTTCCCATGGTTGTAAGGAGGACTGTTTCGTGCTCGACCTCAGCGCCGGCATAACGCGTCCGGATCAGGAGGGCTACCGAGCTGCGGTGGCACGAGATCATGCACAGTTTGCGAGGCCGGGATTGAACTCCCTGGCACCCGCGTAACGTACCTTAGTTCACACAGCCCTGGGGAGGTTCTGCACCGTCCTTCCCCAGGGCTTATCATTTGGAAGAGAACTACGATTAGCTAAGCTGTGGCTACTATTGACTTTTCTGTCAATCTATGCTATATTGTAATCGTTTAACGTACATACCGGTTTTACAGGGAAACGTGTCAGCGAGGTAGACAAATTCCTTCCTGGCACAGAGTTGTCAAATTTAGTTTCACATTTCAGTTAAGGCTTTACGTTGACAATTCTGTGGCCGGAAGGAAACTTCATCTTCCAGAAAGAGTCGGCCGTCGTCCGCCAGGGTGGCGGATTCGAAGAATAGGGGGACATATGAGTCCGAAAGACATAGGTGCGAAACACGAGGCTCGGCAGAACGGACAGTTCATCCCGGATGTGCAGCCAAAACTTCCAGAGGAAGCACAAGCTGAACTCATCGTCGGCATAGCCGGCAAGGGACGATCGAACGTGTCAAACGTTCGGAGCATCCACTTGGACCGGGCAACAGAGGTTTCTCTGCCGCGACTCGAGTCCTTGGATGGCGTGCCGACCACGCGTCCATTTCCCTCGCTCTCTCTTCAGACCGAGAACGGATCGTGGCACCACATCGGCATTTAGCCGACCCAGTCCTCCAAGTCCTTAGGGGGGATGTCGCATGACATCCCCCGCTCTCTTGAGTCCGAGAAGTGGCACTTCGTGGATTCAAAGGAGGGAAAATTGAACAGACAAGAGCTCGACAATAAGTTATGGGAACTGATTCAGAAGGGCGCAAGTCTTCCTCTCGAAACGATTGGAGGAACCACAAAATTTCTCCATCGCGAGGGAGATGAAGAGAACGGCGAGTACATCATCACGGTTGGGCAGGAAAAGAAACCCATCAACCGCGATCTGGCAAGGACCGAAATCCGCGCTCTCGCACTTCGCATGTTCAACGCGTTACCTCGACGGCAGAAGAAGGGGGAGGAGCAGTGATGCTTCTCCCCGTTCGCTTTTATTGAAGGCCTGCCTGCCGGTAGGCAGGGTTGACAAAGACTATTTCCCAAAGTAACCTAAAATTATATTTCTGAAAGGTCGAAATTCAAGAATGACGGAAATAGCAGAAACAACCTATGGCAGAAGAAACGTTCCCATACCAAGAACTCCTTGAGTATGTGGTAAAAGCTCTCGTAGATCATCCAGACGAGGTGAAGGTTGAACGGAAGGTAGACGAAATGGGTGTGCTCTTGTTGCTCAAGGTGCATCCCGAAGACATGGGGCAGATAATCGGCAGAGAAGGTTCAACAGCCCGTTCAATTCGCACATTAGTGCGAATTTCAGGGCTCAAGAACCACGCCAGAGTGAACCTCAAAATAGAGGAACCCGAAGGCGGCCGAGCTCCAAAGAAAGAACCTCTTGAGGAACTGAAGATCTAGTCTTTTGAACTCAAACAGAAACGGCGCCTCAATAGCCCGTTTTTGTTTATGATTTTTTATGCTACTATTTTCTACATGATTAGATTTGATGTATTCACTATATTCCCCGAACTCTTTGAACCGTTTAGCAACGAGTCGCTTTTGAAGCGCGCGCAGCAAAAGAAGCTCTTGAAGATTGAGGCGCATAATTTGCGCAAATGGGCAAAAGATAAACACAAGACTGTGGATGATAAGCCATTTGGGGGAGGGTTGGGAATGGTGATGAAGGTTGAGCCGATATACAAAGCAGTAAAACAACTCAAGAAACCCAAGAAAGCAAAGGTTGTTTTGTTCACCCCAAGAGGGAAGAAGTTCGACCAAAAGATGGCTTCTGACTTTGCAAAGCTCAACCAAATCATATTCCTCTGCGGGAGATATGAAGGGGTTGATGAACGGGTTGCACAACACCTTGCAGATATTGAGCTCTCAATGGGTGACTATGTGTTAATGGGAGGAGAAATCCCTGCCATGGCAGTTATTGAGGCAACAGCCCGCCTTATTCCAGGAGTAGTAGGAAAGCCCAGTTTCCTCCCAGAACGGCTCCAGAAGGCCAAAAAGGGCCAAAAACAGGGGTTCCTAGAGTATCCCCAGTACACCAGGCCAGAGGTATTCAGCCCTCGAAAGGGCGTTTCCTGGAAGGTGCCAAAAGTACTCTTGTCTGGCAACCACAAAAAGATAGGGGAGTGGAAAGCAAGGCACGGCAGAGTTATTGGCAAGTAAGATATTTCGTGGTATAAGAAGGGAGGTTGGGTCGGTGCTGGAGCGGTCAATCAGGTGTGGCTGTAAACCACATGGCTTACGCCTACGGGGGTTCGAATCCCTCCCGGCCCACAGTTTCGCCAGAGTAGCACAGTGGTAGTGCAACTGCATGGTAAGCAGTAGGTCGGGAGTTCAATTCTCCCCTCTGGCTCATAATCAATAAAGGAAGAACAACATGGCAGTAAAAAAAAGACCATACACAAAACTCGTGTGCGAGGTGTGCAAGCGCATCAACTACTACACGAGAAAATCCAAGGAAGGCATGGAGAAAAAGCTTGAGTTCAAGAAGTACTGCAATTTCTGCAAAAAAACCACCTTGCACAAAGAAGGCAAGAAGTAGAAACTAGGCCCGGCCTAGTTTGGGGACGTGGTGAAGTGGTATCACGGAGGTCTCCAAAACCTTCGGCGGAGGTTCGATTCCTCCCGTCCCCGCAATCATAAAACAAAACACCAGGCCACCTTAGGCGACTTGGTGTTTTGTTTATTTCAAACCGATATTCCGATACTACATCCAATTCCCGCCTGGCAATGGCAAGCCCAGTTTCCCGAGGTTGCGCAATATGGAGGCAACCAAGGCAACCGCAACCAATACGAATGCAACTTGCACTACGAATGCCAATTGGGGCAGAGCTTGGCCTGCCAGGGTCAAGACCGCGAAACCCAAGACGTAGCGAATGACGCCTGACTTCATGAATTTCCCAACGTGCCCAAACTTGAAATCTTTCTTCACAATCGCAGCAACAATGCCCAAAACCACGTCTACCGCTATTAAGAGCACGATCCACTGCATTTGCGAAGTCTCGAAAAGGTCTAATGTCATTTGATTCAGAGTGTGTTTTTTTCTATAGTAAAGACTAAGAACTCGACCTTTTTTACAAATTAGTTAATTGTATTCCTGCCATGAACATAGTCAAGTACCCAAGCCCCATTCTCAAGAAGAAAGCAAAGAACATTAAAGAAATCACAAAAGAACACGTACAGCGGATTCCCGAAATGATACGCACCATGGATGCGAATGAAGGCATTGGCCTTGCCGCGCCCCAGGTAGGCATTTCAGAGCGCATGATCATTGTCAAAGACGGGGAACAGAACCTTGCGTTTTTCAACCCCAGAATACTTAAAAAAGGAAAAGCTCAGGAAACCGAAGAAGAAGGATGCTTGAGTTTACCCGGGCTCTTCACAAAACTCAGGCGTGCCTCCCAGGTTGAGGTTGTAGCGCAAGACGCAAAGGGAAAGCCCGTCTATGTAACTGCCAAGGGTTTGTCTGCCCGCATTCTTCAGCACGAGATAGACCATTTGGAAGGAAAGCTCATCATCAACCGCGTGAGTCCAATCGCGCGCTTGAAGTTGAGAAAGCAATTGAAAGCAATAGCAAAAACCGGCTCCTATGGACACAAGCCACCAGCAACTCCTCAATCATCTTCTTGAGGAAGATTGGCTCAAAACAAAACGTATAGCAGACGCATTCCGCCTCATTAAACGGGAAGATTTTGTGCAGGCGGAAACAAAACCCCTGGCCTACTTTGACGAGGCACTTCCCATTGGAAGCAGCCAATCCATTTCCCAGCCCAGCGTTGTTGCGTTCATGTTGGAGGAGTTAGACCCTCAGGAAGGGGAGCGCGTGCTTGACTTAGGAGCGGGCTCTGGCTGGACAAGTGCACTCTTAGCAGCTATCGTTGGCCCCAAGGGAAAAGTGATTGCTTTGGATATCGTGCCTGAAATAGTGAAGTTCGGGAAAGAGAACATCGCGAAGTATAACTACATTAAAAAAGGAGTAGTGGAGTACCACTGCCAAGACGGTGATAAGGGGTTTCCAGAATATGCTCCTTTTGATAGAATCCTTGTGTCTGCCGCGCTTTCTGAAAAGAAGCTGCCCCGAGCCTGGAAAGAGCAGCTGAGGGTGTACGGCAAAATAGTGGTGCCGTTCCAAGACACCATTTGGGTGCTCACCAAAACCAAAGAAAACGAGTTTGAAGAAAAAGAATATCCGGGATTCGCGTTCGTTCCCTTTGTATAATGAAAAAACCTCTTGCTCTATTGCTCATCATCCTGGTTTCATTCATCGCGATCTCATGGGTTGCGGCTTTTGTGCCCCTGGACATTACCTCAGATAGAACAATGACATTCACTGTTGTAAAAGGAGAGGGGAGCAGGGAGATTGGCCTGAATCTTGAGCGTCAGGGCCTTATTCTCTGGGGCCCGCTGTTTCGCGTATACGTTTTAACGGTTGGAGCTTCGTACGGATTGCAAGCAGGGGACTATGAATTGAGCCCTGCTATGTCTATGCGCCACATAGCAAACAAGATGAAACAGGGGGACGTAAAGCGGGAAATGATTACTGTTATTGAGGGTTGGAACGTAAAAGACATTGCAAAGGCACTGGAAACTCAAGGCATTATCGCGGTTTCCGGCTTTGTTGAGAACTACAGCTCTCTTGAAGGGTACCTTTTCCCAGACACCTACCACGTAGAGCAGGGTATGGAAACAAAAACCTTGGTTGAAGCCATGCAAAAGAACTTTGAAAAGAAAACAGCTGTTTTGGAACCGCAAATACAAAACAGTAAGAAATCCCTTGCAGACATTGTGACCATGGCTTCTCTTATAGAAAAGGAAGTGCAGACCTTAGAAGACAAAAAACTGGTTTCAGATATCCTTTGGAGAAGAATGCAGGCAGGCATTCCCTTGCAAGTTGACGCAACCATTGCCTACATCACGGGAAAGAAAACAACTGAGATCTCAAGGGAAGAAACCCAAATTGACTCTCCTTACAACACCTACAAGTACCGCGGGCTTCCCAAAGGCCCTATTGGAAACCCGGGCCTGGAGAGCATACAGGCAGCCCTAGAACCCCAGAACAATCCCAACTGGTATTATCTTTCAAAGCCAACAGGCGAAACCGTGTTCAGCAAGACCTTAGAAGAGCACAATATCGCCAAAGCCCTGTACTTGAAATAACCTTGACAGGTTTTGGCTGCTGGTATATCCTATTAGTACCGCAGACAGCGGGTTTCCGGAGGGAACACTGAGATTTGAACGAAGTGAAAATCGAAGTGCTACCAAAAGAGTAAACCCTGCCGAGGTGCAATCCTAAGCTTCGCTTAGGATGATACTTGTCTGCGGAAACGCAGTTTTGTTTTTTTAAAGCAAAAAAAAAACACCCTGACGTATGGAAGGGTTACAATATATTATATGCCTCAAACAAAAGCGCAAAAAACAAAAGTGCTGGAGAAACTCCAGAATAACCTTGAAACACAGAAGGGATTTTTCTTTATTGATTTCAAGGGAACGAACGTGAAGGATTTGTCTGCTTTGAGAAAGCAACTCAAGGAATCAAAAGCCCAGCTTCAGATAGCAAAGAAAACCCTTCTACAGAAAGCGTTGAAGGAAAAGGGAATTGAGATTGACGCGAAAAAGCTGGAAGGGGAAATCGCGGGAGTCTTCGCGAAAGAGGATTTTTTGGCTCCTCTCAAAGCCATTTTCTCCTTTGCCAAAAGCCACGAATCAATGAAGGTGTTGGAAGGATATTCAGACAACCAAATATTGACAGGGGACATGCTAAAGGAACTTTCCCTGCTTCCTGGCAAGCAGGAACTCTTGGGAAGGTTTGTCGGAACCGTGGCTGCCCCCCTTTCTGGTTTTGCCAACGTACTACAAGGGAACATTAAAGGTCTGATATATATATTAGTTCAAAAATCAAAAGCATAATCCTATGGCTGAAGAAACAAAAACAGAGGCACTGAGCGAAGTCGAAGTGCCCAAGAAGTTCAAAGCTTTGGTGGAGAGCGTGGAAAAGCTCACAGTCTTGGAGTTGGCTGAACTCGTGAAGGTCTTAGAAAAGAAGTTCGGAGTTTCGGCAGCAGCTCCTATGGCAGTGGCAGCAGCTCCCGCAGCAGGAGCTGAGGCAGTGGAAGAGAAAACTGCCTTCACGGTAGTCTTAGCCGGAGTAGGGGACAAGAAAATCGAAGTCATCAAGGTGGTGCGTGACGCAACCCAGAAAGGGCTCAAAGAAGCCAAAGATATGGTTGACGCCGCAGCAACCGCTCCCCAGGTAATAAAAGAAGGCATCAAGAAAGAAGAGGCAGAAGACCTCAAGAAGAAGTTTGAAGCGGCAGGCGCCAAAGTGGAGTTAAAATAAGAACCTGCCTGCTGGCAGAACCTTGTTTTGTGCTCAAAATAGTAGAGAACCGAGAAGTAAGAGTCCCAGGAAAAGGAGGATGAACGTAATCCTCCTTTTTCCTTGTTCAGAAAGTTTTGGAAAGGCCAAACCTCGGCTGAGCAGAGGTCGAACCTTGGGCTTAGTAACACGTTGTAAAAGGTTCGACCTCAACCAAAATTGAACCTTAGGGATCTTGGGCATCTTGAGAACCGGAACCGCGAAAGAGGGAAGTGCAACGCTTGGGATTTTGAGCTCCGGAATCTTGAACTTGGGGAGCGTGAACAAAGGGCCTTGCCGCACTTTCTTCAGTGTTATCTCCTCAATTAAAACGCTTACCAGAAGTCCTGGGTTTTTGCTCAATTCTTTTTCCTTGCTTTTGAAAAGACCTTGGAACTGCTTTTCCTCCATAAAGTAGGCAAGATCTTGGAACGTGTTCTGCCTAGAGAATTCTTCAAAGAGCTCGGGCGTGCAGAGCAGGAGCTTGTCTTCAGGAACAAGCTTTCCCGTTACAATATTTGAAAATACCTTGGCAACCCCTTGGCGGGCTCGTGCTTCTCCCAAATGCTCTTTAAAATCTGCGAGAGCTCCTTTTCTGCTCAAGAATAATTGTAAAGCTCCAGTTCTTGCGCCAGAAAACATTTGCGTGGTGCTGTCTTTGCGCCGCTTCAACGCCACCACACTCATATGAAGGTTTCCCAGCCAGTCAACATTCCCCATCTTAATCTCCTGCGATAGAAAATCGTTCGCTGTTTTTAAAGCGAGTTTGAAATCTCCCGAAGGTACATAACTCTCATATATCGTCCGCGCCAGTTTATCGAGCAAGCGCGCGTTTTGGGGGAGCGCGTTGTTCAATTCTCCCACAACCACCAAGGTGCCAAGCGTGTGGTCTTTCTTGCGTTCCCAATCAAAGGAGAATGCTTTTACGTACTGGTCTTTTTTCCCCTGCGGATTGAAGTAGAACTCGAATATTTTCATCTCGATTATTGTATGATATAACAAATGCGCGAAGGCAGCTAGTTCAGTAATCCAAAGGACGCTTAGTTCAGTGGTAGAACATTCGGTTCACATCCGAAAGGTCGCAGGTCCGATCCCTGCAGCGTCCACAGGAGAAGTATATGAATCCCGTTAGAGGCCGCGGTCGCTGCATACTTTACGGAAATATGCTACCTATAATAAAGGAT
>Ga0209542_10002360_pt1 | contig 42382 bp, 51 predicted proteins | sample RifCSPhighO2_01_FD_184028 | JGI IMG/M metagenome (GOLD analysis project Ga0209542, IMG submission 184028) | Soil microbial communities from Rifle, Colorado - Rifle CSP2_plank highO2_0.1 (SPAdes) (version 2) | ecosystem: Environmental > Terrestrial > Deep subsurface > Rock core/Sediment ... | reverse complement strand
TTATTTTGGCAGAAGAAGTTGTACAACTTGTTCTTATTCATTATAATCACCTTTTTTAGAATACGAAGTAGAACTAGTATTTAAATCTTTCAGTGGAAATACAGGTCAGTTTGTTATTTAATTCAAAATCAAAACCTTTTGCGCCTTGTTTTAAAGTTAATCCAGTTAATTCAACTAATCCGGAACCTACAAACTTCATTCTTGTAAATCTATCAACTTTAGTCATTAGGCCATTTTCGAAATCCATTGATGGATGTGCATAGTAAACTTCTAATGTGTCATCTCTTCCATTATTGTCGGTATCAATTGGACGTAACTTAGGTACAATCCAATCATTTGCAGGCTTTCCTTGTTTGCCCGGTATTAAAATTATTCTGCTACCAAAAATACCATATTTTCTGCCCCCATCTTTTATCTTATCTCCTTCATATATTTTCAGACGTACGACCTCACCTTGCGGAATTGGAGTCGGATTCAATAACACATCAAGTGACGGCAATCCGCTGACAGAAAAGCCAAATCCATTTATTGCTTGAGCAAATCCATTTAATTCTGATGGAGGCCCAAACCTAATTGAAGCAAATCTGCCTGAGCCTGACGGAATATCAGCAGTTGAATGTTCTTGCAATTTTTCGGGTAAAATGTAAGAAAGTGCAGATGCCGCACTGACTTGGGTCAATGTATTATTATACAATGGATCAGTTGCATAACGGTATAATTTTTTTATAGCCCCTTTGCTTGGATTGCTTAGAACTATGTCCGCGAAAGTTGAAGCAATAATTAGCTCTTTCTCTAAACCACTGGAACTTTCTGCCGGATGAATATATTTTTTAAGAGTTTGAGATTGAATTCCTGCTTCAAGCAGATCTTTAGCTAATATAACTCCGAGCGGGTTTACATTTTGAAAATCACTACCATATTTTTCCAAGAAATTTGCCGTTTCAATTCTCTTTTTTACAACATCGTAGTCTGCTCGTAGAATATCCGAAAATTCCTGGTTTAGTTGATATTCCAAAACACCGAGTGATTTTTTATTTGCTCTGGTTTCATTCACAAGCCTTGAAAGCCCTTGACTTTTGTCACTTTCATGTTGGTCCTCATGAGCAAGAGTTCCAGGAATTGTTTGCGATTCCTTAGCTCTTCCATCGTCTGCTATGGTGTCTATATAAACAATTCCATCTCCAATCGAAAGACCATTCGTATCGCGGCTTTCGTGTTTTTTTTTGGGAGCAAATACAATCCATTTTAAATTTGATTTTATTCCATCAGCATGAGATCCCATTGCTCTATAAAAATTGTTTAGTACCGGAGAATCACTTCTTGCTAAGGTCAATGCATCTGGATTAATTTGATTGCCATCTATGTATATCTCTTTTCCGTCATATTCTAATGTAACGTATCCCTTTGATTCCGCAGCATTAATTATTCTTCTGACATATTTGTTCATTTCACCTTGATTTGCAGGGTTGAATGCCCTTTCAAGGGACCTGTTAAAAGTTGGATAGAATGCAGCTAAAGTCCCGACAAATGCGACGGCAGTTCCCGTTGCCGCAAAAGGCAATGAGCGCTTCCATAATGGTTTTTTGGGTGCTGGCGTGTAAGAATCAAACATTTAACTTATAAATTAAAATGAGTATATAAATTTATCTAAAGTTACTACTCTATAGTGTTGTCTAATTAAATAAATTATCAATATTGTAGCCAACAAATTTATTTAATTTTTCCCAATCCGAAAGCTTAATATAGTTTAAAATTAAATTATCTTTGGTGGATTTGATGAAAACCGGATATAAAGTCTACGATTGCATGACGACCAAGCCAATATCTGTTTCTCCAGATAAGAATTTGCAGGAATGCGCGAAGATTATGGACAAAAATCACGTCGGAGCTCTAGTTATAAAATCTGAAAACAAATCCCTCGGTGTAATTACCGAACAGGACATTGTCAGGAAAGTAATCGCCAAGGGAATAAACCCATTTACGAAAAAAGTAAAAGATTTCATGGCGAAAAAACTTCTTACAATTTCCCCAAATGATGATATCTACGAAGCTCTTATAAAAATGCGAGACTCAAACATAAGGCACCTTCCCGTTGTTGATAAAGGGGTTATGGTCGGGTTGCTGACATTAAAGGATATTTTGAAGATTGAGCCTTCATTATTCGACCTTCTTGTTGAAAAATTTGAAATAAGGGAAGAAAAGCGCAAGCCAATAGACAGGATTATTCAGACCGAAGCTATTTGCCAGAACTGCGGAGCTTATTCTGAAGAAATAAGAAAGGTTAAGGAAATGTTGTTGTGTGAGAGATGCGAGAAAGAGCAGAGTTGAAGTTGAACCGCCACCCTTAAATATCTTTAAACACTCCTTAGAAAATACAAAGGTATTACTTTTTCTCATAAAGTGCCGTTTCTGACCAAAAATCCGCTCTAAAAAGGTAATCTTTAAATACCAACACTTACTCATTCTTTTTTTTAGGATGGACTTTAAAAACAGGGATATAATATCAATCAACGATTTCTCAAAGGAAGAGCTCTTGTATACTCTTAAAGTTGTAAAGCAGATGGAGATTAGGCCAAGCAGCAACCTGCTGAAAGGAAAAATTCTGGCAACACTTTTTTTCGAGCCCTCAACAAGAACAAAACTAAGCTTTACATCATCAATGAACCAATTATCTGGGCAAGTGATTGGCTTCTCGAATGCAAACGTTACTTCCACCCAGAAAGGGGAATCTTTATGGGATACGATTAAGATGATCCAGCAGTATGCTGATGTTATAGTTATAAGGCACTCGCTTGAAGGCTCGGCAAGGCTCGCAGCAGAAGCTGCTTCAATTCCTGTCATAAACGGCGGCGATGGAAGCAACCAGCACCCGACTCAAACACTTTTGGATATGTACACGATTCAAAAGACAAAAGGAAAACTTGATGGGCTTCACGTCGGTTTTGTAGGCGACTTAAAATACGGCAGGACGGTTCATTCTCTTGTGATGGCATTGTCGCATTTCAGTCCAACGTTTTACTTCATAGCCCCCGACGAGCTTCAGATTCCTGAATACTATCTTGACGAACTGTTCCAGAAAAAAATAAAATATTTCAAGACGAGCGACTTAAAAAGGTTCAGCAAGGAGATTGATGTGCTGTATGTAACAAGGATTCAGAAAGAAAGGTTTCCTGACCCTGTCGAATATGAAAAATTCAAGGATGTCTATAAAATTGATGAAGCATTTCTGCAGCACGTTAAAAAAGACCTCAAAATAATGCATCCTCTTCCAAGAGTCGGGGAAATAGACAAAAGTGTGGACAGTACTCCGCATGCAGCATATTTTGAGCAAGCAGCAAACGGAATTCCTGTTAGAAAAGCACTGCTTGCCCTGGTGCTTGGAAAAATTAAATAAAATGCCAAAACATAGGATAGGAAAAAAACGGAGTAAGAGAAGTCAGAAGATAAAGCCGAAGAAAGTACATTCATCCATGCCATTAGCTGAAAAGAAAATAGAGCTGAGCATCAGCGCAATCAGGGAAGGAACAGTGCTTGACCACATACCAGGCGATGCGACTTTTAAAGTCGCTGAAATACTCCACCTTGGCCATCACAACGGGACAGTTTCAGTCGCTGCAAATCTGAACAGCAAAAGTATGGGGAAAAAAGGAATCATAAAAATTGAAGGCAAATTCCTGACGCAGGATGAGGTAAATAAAATTGCAATTGTCGCTCCTGACGCTACTGTTAACATAATAGAAAATTATGAAGTAAAAGAAAAAATAAAGGTCAAGTCTCCTGATGTTGTGGACAATGTAGTCAGATGCTCAAACCCGGTGTGCATGACAAACAATGAGCAGATTAATACCAAATTTTACGTTGTCAAGAAAGACCCTCTTAAAATCAGGTGCCACTATTGCGAAAGATACATGGGGAAAGATGATTTGGAGATAATTTAGGCGGGGTGGAAAATATGAGTATGGGTAATAAGACTGAAGAAACACTTTTTTCGGAAGATGAATTTGAATTTAAAGATATCCTCACATTTTATAGGAAAACATTTATGGATGGCTTTAAGACGCAAGTTGAAAGGGATAGTGGGCTTGCTGCAAAGTTAAAAGCAGCGGGTCTTAAAAGACCATTGAGAGGCAGGTCATTTGATGCATTTATTGATGGATATACTGCCAGAGCATTTTCGGAAACATATCCTTTGGATTCGCATAGTGATCAACATGGGTACTCAAGTCCAGGATTAGATGCAGCGTGGCCTTTGCAAAGATTTAAAGCATTAATTCCTACAGATAGTAGGAGAGCCTTCGGAGATACACTATATTTTAATATTTATGATGTAGGCGTTCACATTGCAAGTTTAATTCCAATTAGTAGATATATGAAAGAAACCCCTGCTACCAGATAATACTCAAAATAAAAATTATATTAATTTTATTAATTCAATTCGGTGGGTGGAAAAACAGAATATTAATTTTTGTAAAAAATGCTTGAAACAAATCTCTGCGGAATCAAATTAAAAAATCCTACAATTCTTGCTTCAGGGATTCTTGGCGTGACAAAGGAAAGTGCTGGCAGGATTGGAATATCAGGAGCAGGCGCTGTAACATTAAAATCTCTTTGCCACGAAGAGAGGCCCGGAAATAATAATCCGACAATGTTTGGCTATGAAAATGTTTTTCTCAATGCAGTTGGTTTACCGGGTCAGGGAATAGATTCTGCAATGAAAGATTTTGGAAGGCTGGATAACCTAAATGTTCCTGTAATCGGAAGCATTTACGGCTACAGAATAGCACAATTTGGTGACGTTGCAAAAAAAATGGCTTCGCTAAAGCCTGCAATGATTGAGGTCGACATTTCCTGCCCGCACATGGATTATGGCAAGCCATATTACGCCGACCCGGAATTAGCTGCAAAAGTAACTAAGTCTGTCAAGCAAAATACTGGAAAAATTCCAATCAGCATCAAGTTAAGCCCAAATGTTTATGACATAAAAGAAATTGCGCACGCTGCGGAAAACGCAGGGGCCGATGCAATAACCGCAATCAACACAGCAACCGGAATGGCTATTGATGTTGATGCACGAAAACCAATTCTTGCAAATAAAATCGGAGGGATTTCTGGCCCTGCATTAAAGCCCATTGCCTTGAGGTGTGTTTATGAAATTTATGAAACGGTAAAAATACCAATAATAGGGACTGGTGGAGTTACTTACGGCAAAGATGCTGTTGAAATGATAATGGCCGGCGCAACGGGCGTTGGTATTGGAACGGGAATTTATTATAGAGGAATTGATGTTTTCAAAAAAGTCTGTTATGAAATGGAACAGTGGATGAAAAAAAATAAAGTAAAAAATTTGAACGATATCAGGGGATGCGCCCATGGGTGAATGCTGCAGAAACGAAATCCCAGTAATGCTGGAAGTGTCTGATGTAGTAAAAGAAGGCAAAGGCCAGACTTCTTTCTTCTTTAAGAATAATCTGAAATGCAAGCCCGGGCAATTTGTTATGGTATGGCTTCCTGGATTTGATGAAAAGCCGATGGCAGTTTCGTATTTAAGCAAAAATGAATTCGCATTCACATCACAGGCAATCGGAAAATTTACAGCCGCTCTGGAAAATGTTAAAAAAAATGATAGGCTTGGAATTCGCGGCCCGTATGGAAATTATTTTTCCATAAAAAATCAATCCTGTGTTGTTGCCGGAGGCGTTGGATTAAGTTCTGTTTCGACTCTCATAGATTCATTAAAAAATCCTATACTGATATATGGTGCAAGAAGCAAGGAACACTTGATATATCTCAAGAGATATAAACATATAAATATTAATGTAACAACTGACGACGGAAGTTTTGGCAGAAAAGGATTCACAACGGACATTCTTGAAGAAATGTTAATCAGAAATAAGAATATAAAAATTATCCAGACGTGCGGTCCGGAAGTGATGATGAAGAAAATCTTGGATCTTTGCAATAATCATAAAGTTGAATGCGAAGCTTCGCTTGAAAGATACATGTCCTGCGGTTTCGGAATCTGCGGTAAATGTATGGTGAATGACAAAGTTGTTTGCATTGACGGGCCGGTTTTCAATTCAAAGCAGTTAAATGGAATGTCAGAATTTGGAAATACTGCACGGCTAAAAAGCGGAAGAAAAGTTAGCTTGAGGGAATACCATTCAATTCATTTTTAATAACTTCAAATAAAAAATAAAAATAAAAAATGTCAATATTACTTAAAAACTGCAGGATTCTTGTAAAGGATAAATTGTATTCTAAAAATATTCTGATAAAGAAAGATAAAATTGCTAAAATAACAAACAAATTGCCTAAAGCGGACAAAGTAATTGATGTAAAAAATAATTTTGTTTTGCCTGGATTGATAGACGTTCATGTTCATTTTAGAGAGCCTGGACTGACGCACAAGGAAGATTTTACGACTGGTAGCATGGCTGCGGCTAAGGGCGGAATTACAACAATTTTTGATATGCCCAATACAATTCCACCGACAACAACCCTTGCAGCTTTGGAAGATAAAAGAATATTGGCAAAAAAAAGTGTAGTAAATTACGGATTTAATTTTGGCGCAACTTTGAATAATCTTACAGATATTAAAAAAGCAAAAAATATAGCCGCCGTAAAATTGTTTATGGATATAACAACAGGCTCAATGAAAATGGATGATTATGACGCAATAAGCGAAATTTTCAAAGCATCAAAATTGACAATTATCCACGCTGAAGATATTAATGTCAAAATCGCCGTTGATATTTTCATTAAAGATAAAATAAAAAATAAATTGCACATTGCGCATGTCAGTTCTGAAAAAGAGTTAATGTATGCAAAAAATAATAATATAAAAAATCAAATTACAGTAGAGGTAACTCCACACCATCTTTTTATGAACCAAAATGACCTGCAGCATCTCGGCGCTTTTGCTGAGATGAAGCCAAGGCTAAAAACAGAAGCTGACCAAAAAGCATTATGGGACGGAATAAAAAATGGATTGATTGATGTTATAGCGACTGACCACGCCCCTCACTTAAAAGAGGAAAAAGAGCAAGTTAATTATCCATTTGGAGTTCCTGGTGTAGAAACTATGCTTCCACTGTTGCTCGACGCTTTCAATAAAAATATGATTGATTTGAAAACAATAATGAAATTGTGCTGCGAGAACCCTGCAAAAATATTTAGGATAAAAAATAAGGGGCTGCTTAAGGAAGGATATGATGCTGACTTGGTTATTGTTGATTTGGACAAAAGGCAGGCTGTCAGAAATGAAGACTTGCTGACAAAATGTGGTTGGTCTCCATTTGAAGGCAAAATATTGAAAGGCTGGCCTGTAATGACAATTGTTAATGGGAATATAGTTTATGATAATGGGCAGATTAATGATATAAAGGCTAAAGAAGTTCAATTTTCTAAAAATAATATATTATGACTATTTCTTAGTTTATGAGTTTGGTTAATGATTAAAAATTAAGGATGTAAACTTAATTTTCATTTAAACAAAATAGCATATTCTCGCTCAAGAACTGAAAATATATGGAAACATTTATATACTACTTAAAAGTAACAATAATATATGTCAAATTTTGATATGGGGCAAATTTATTTTGATTCACAGCTCGGTAACTATTTATTGGCAGTTCACGAACCGAGTCATAGGGAGCAGTTTATTAGTGCTTCGAAATTTAATTTGAAATCTAGTTTGAAAGGGGATGTTCTTGTATTTGGGTCGTTGGGGAAAGAAAGAGGAGGGATGTATGACCCATTGAGTCAAACTTCCGTGGCTGCTGTTGGTCATGTCGATTTAGAAACTCTTGCGTCTGTTGATGATGATATTTTGTTAAATATGGCTTGGATATCACCAACACAAGCGCAGTTACAGGCAAAGTTGAACGATAAATCAATTAGGGCGGTGCTACCAGTGAATTTTTATAGCCACTACCATTTAAGATGTCCATAATTTTTTGCTTTCTTCCGAACAAGTAATATCAAATATTTTGACTTTTTGCGAAACTTTTTATACTACCTTTTATTTATCTAATCCCATGGATAGAGTCTCGGAAATTTTGCTGAATCTCAATGCAGTCATACTGAGGACCAAGCCGCCTTTTAGGTGGGCTTCAGGCATACTGTCGCCCATTTATACTGACAACAGGCTTTTGATGAGCTATCCGAGAGAAAGGGAGTTTATTGTTAATTCTTTCATAAAATTAATTAAAAAAAATAAAATAACAGTTGACGGTTTTGCTGGAACTGCAACCGCAGGCATTCCATGGGCAGCATGGATTGCGCAAAAAATGAAAAAGCCTATGATTTTTGTCAGGAGTGAATCAAAAGACCATGGCAAGGAAAATAAAACTGAAGGGGTAATTGAGCAAGGCAAAAATTATGTTGCCATCGAAGATTTGATAAGCACCGGTGGCAGCTCTTTGAATACAATAAATGCAGTCCGGGAAAAAGGAGGAATTGTTGAAAACTGCATTGCTATCTTTACTTACGAGCTGGAAAAATCAAAAAGCAATTTTGAAAAATCAAATGTTAAATTAAATACACTGACCAACTTTACAAATTTAATTAAAACTGCAGTCCAGAAAAAATTTATCGGAAGGGACCAATTGGTGCATATAATGGACTGGAAGAAAAATCCTGAAGGGTGGGTTGAATTATAATATTAAGATTATTAAAATTCAATAAATAAACTTAATTAAATTAAAATCTTGAATTAAAAAATTATCTGAAAATGCCAATAATAAAACTGAAAAAATCAATTATTCCCAGCTGTGATGTTAACAGTCTGGAGAAACTGGATAAATTAGTCAAGTCTACGTGCACCGTCAAAGGAATTGGCGCTTACAAAATTGGCTTTGAATTAGTGATTCCATTCGGAATGAAAAAAGTTGTTAAAATAATTAGAAAACACACAAAATTGCCGATTATTTACGACCATCAAAAAGCTGGAACAGATATTCCGGATATGGGATTAAAATTTATGCAGGCCTGCAAAGGAGTTGATGCCGTTATTATCTTTCCCCAAGCCGGTCCTGAGACCGAAACTGCATGGATTCAAGCAGCCCAGCAGACAAATATGCGAATTATTGTTGGCGGCGAGATGACTCACAAAGGATATTTGAAAAATGATAATGGTTTTGTAGATGATGATGCCCCAAAAAGAATTTATGAAATTGCAGCTTCTCTTGGTGTAACAGATTTTGTAATTCCTGGAAATAAGCCGGAAAAATGTTTTGAATATGACGAAATAATAAAGAAGAAAGTTAAAGACCCGGTTTATTATTCTCCCGGATTAATAACTCAAGGTGGAAGTATAAGTGAACTGGCAAAAAAATTGAAGTCATGGCATGCAATCATTGGAAGGGCAATTTACGAAGCAGATAACATGGAAAAGGCTGCCGAGGAATTTTCAAAAAGCTTATAAATTTTAAAATATCTTTTATTTTTTCATGATAAATGGGGAATATTTTAAACAAGATATTATCGCTCTGTTTTATCCTAATTCCTTTAATTATTGGATGTGCTCAGCAGCAAAAACAAGAAAATCAAATAATAAATCAGCAAAGTGAAGTGAACAATATGCAGCTTATAAGTTCCGCATTTCAGCACAATTCCGAGATTCCCTCTAAATTTACCTGCGACGGGGACAATATAAATCCGCCGTTAAGCATAACTGATGTTCCGGAAGATGCAAAATCCCTAGTACTGATTGTTGATGATCCAGATGCCCCAGTCGGAGTTTGGGACCATTGGATTGTGTTTAATGTTAATCCTTCAACAAAGGAAATAGCACAGAATTCTCAGCCGGAAGGCACGGCGGGTAAAAACAGCGGCGGCAAAAATAATTATCAGGGCCCATGCCCCCCAAGCGGAACTCACAGGTATTTTTTTAAGCTATATGCCTTGGACATAACACTTAATATTCCGGAGGGCTCAACTAAAAAACAGCTTGAATCAGCGATGCAAAATCATATTTTAGCAAAATCAGAGCTGGTTGGGTTGTTTGAGAGAAACAAATAAACAAATAGATAAAAATAAAAACAAAACAGAATTCTCTGTATTTGTGGGCTCGTGGTCTAATCCGGCACAACTTTTTTGGCAAATGTTGCGGAAGATGACGTCGCCTTCGCAAGGCGAAGACTTCGGGTTCAAAGCAACCTGGTGGTGCCTATAGTTCCGTGGAATTGCAAATCGAGCATTGCACGGTTTTAGTCAAGTTTTTTCCAAAAGGTTGATGAAAGTCCCGACGAGTCCATATAATTATTCAAATATAAATTATGCCAAACTGCAAATCCGTCTATGACCCTCAGGAAGACAGCACTCTGCTTGAGCGCTACGTGAGGAAATATTCAAAAGGAAAATTTCTTGATGTTGGCACGGGATCCGGTATACAGGCTATTGCCGCAGCCTTAAATCCAAGCGTAAATTCCGTCCTGGCGACTGATATTCAAAAAGAAGTTATTGATTATTGCAGAAAAAATATAAAAAACAGAAAAATAAAATTCATGCAGTCAGAATTGTTTTCGAAAGTGAAAGGAAAATTTGACGCGATTTCTTTCAATCCGCCTTACCTTCCGCAACAAAATGAATTATTGGATATTGAGCTTGAAGGTGGCAAAAAAGGATACGAAGTCATTGAAAAATTTCTATACAACGTTAACGATTTTCTAAATCCCAACGGAATTATTTTGATGTCATTTTCTTCGCTGACAAAAAAAGAAAAAGTCGAGGAATTCATAAAAAACAACTTGCTGGATTTCGAAGAATTAGAAAAATTGCATATTTTCTTCGAAGATATTTATGTTTATATGCTGATGAAAAATGATTTATTAAAAAAATTGGAAAATGACGGTATCACAAAAATAAAATATTTTGCAAAAGGTCATCGCGGATTTTTGTTCACCGGAAATTATAAATCAAAAAAAGTTGTAATCAAAGCCAAGAATCCTTCAAGCATGGCATTTGGAAGAATTGAGAATGAATCAAAATGGCTTCAGAAATTAAACAAATTCGGGATAGGCCCAAACTTATTGTATTCCAATAAGGATTATTTTGTTTATGAGTTTATTGATGGCGATTTTATCATTGATTACATAAAAAAGTCAAATAAGAATAATATTAAAAAATTAATAAAAGAAGTTTTTATTCAAATGCATAAGCTCGATAAAATGAAAGTGGATAAAGAAGAAATGCATCACCCTTTGAAGCACGTTATAATATCCCAAAATAAGCCCTATCTCATAGATTTTGAAAGGATGCGCTACACAAATGACCCGAAAAATGTGACCCAGTTCTGCCAGTTTGTGACTGGTGGGCACGCAGCCGCTCTTCTGTCTGAAAAAGGGATAAATCTGGACAAAAACAAAGTTATAGGGCTGGCAAAGATTTATAAGAGCCGCATGTCTGCTGGAAATCTAAAAAAAATAATTTGTTTACTATGAAAATAAAAAAAACCCATTTATATTTAGGAGTGCTTGTTTTGATTTTAATAATTATTTCAGTTTTTTACTTAAATCCATTTAAACATAAGCAAGTGCCATTAGAACAGCAAACAGCTAAGGCTAGCCCGTTTTGGTCAGTCGATAAAAACGGTTATTTGTACTATCCTGAAGATCGAGGGGCAGTTGAATTCTCGAGGTCAAATTACAGTGAAAACGAATCTATAACTGTCAGCAAGATAATCTTTAAGAGCAGAGGGGCTAACATTTATGGATTTTTAGTGTTGCCAAAAATGGCTGTAAATGCCATGCCGGGCGTTGTTCTTTTGCCGGGCGCCGGCGTTTCAAAAGAAAGCGAGCTTCCGCTTGCCGAGCAAATTTCGCAGTTGGGGATGGCGGTTTTGACGATAGACTCAAGGGGGGTGGGTGAAACAGGCGGTAACTTTCCAAACTTGGATGAGGATTATGCGACCTTTTTGCAGTCCGAAGAGCCCGTGCAGCATTTGGTGGTGTTTGATGCTTTAAGGGGATTCGACTTATTGCGGAGCGCGCCGTTCATCGATAAAAATAGAGTTATAATCGCAGGCGAGAGTTTTGGCGGAAGAGTTGCGATAATCGCCACTGCAATCGATAAAAATGTTGAAGGCACACTAGTTATAAGCACGGCAGGCTCAGGATTCCCGCAGGGAAATAATTCTGAAATTAATAAATTCCTAAAATCTATTGATGCGAATCACTATATTGATGATATAGCACCCCGAAAGCTAGTCATGATGCATAATTACAATGATAAGAACATACCTGTAAGCTCGGCAGCGGCTTCATTTTCCATTGCCCAGGAGCCCAAAGGCTTCCTTGTTGTCAATGATACAGCTTGTAACCACGGTTACTGCGACAGCATGTATCAGGGGCTGGTTGATGGCCTTGACTGGATTGTTGGATTGGATCCAGTATTTATTGTAAATGATACAAAAAAGAATTAAAATTCAATCATTTTATTTTTCCACGCATATATTCCGGCGTTTCAAAATACAATTTTACTTCAGTCTTTGTAAAAAGGTCCTTTCTCGTTAATGTAACAAAACCCGGGTGCCCCTCTTTTTCTTCTGTCAATCTAAAAGTATCACGCTCGCTTGGAACTACCGGTACATAGCCAATAACTTTGCATTCTATTGGCACCAAAGCATATTTTCCATCATCTGCGACATGCATGAAGAGTTTTGAATTGCCACTTTGCACATTTTCTAGCTCAATACTGGCAATTACTCCTTCAATTTCTCTGAATTGGCGCCATGATTCTCCAACTTCTCTAACAATCCCAACGACGGGCACATCACCAGTAATTTGCAATGGCATATTGCATGCTAATGAATTATGGTTTTTAAATTTATGTTCTACAAAAATTCAAACTGACCAAAACATTTATATACCACTTATTCTTACTATGCATTGGTACATAGAAATTGCTATTTCTAGTGAATTTCGTGTAACTAATAAGTAATGGAGCGAATAAATTATGGCTATGCGATATGGAAGCTTTGAGAACAGAGCTATGCATAAGATAAAGTGTTCGGAATGCGGAGCAGATGCGGAAGTACCGTTTGCACCGAAAGAAGGGCGCCCAGTCTACTGCAGGGATTGTTACAGCAAGAAGAAACCAAGATACTAAGTTTATAGTACTAGGTTCACAGTTTCTTAGAATTTTATTTTTTTCTTTTTTTTGATTTTTTAATTTATTCTCAATAAGTTTTAAATATATCTTAGAATTCCAACAGAAGATGGACTCTTTAAGACAATTACTGGATGATTATAAATTAACTTGGAAAACTGAACTTAGATTTCCTCCAAGGCCGCAGGATATTTTCGATTTGACACGTGGAAATATCAGGGAATTTCTCGCTTCGGTTCAAATGGCATTTGACGGCAGGCTAATTAGTATTTATGAAAGAACACCTATAATTGACTGGAATAAAGAAGAGCCAGGACCATTTAGATATGCTAATACCCTTGTTGAGCCTGACTTAAGCCAAATTATTTTTATATCCGAAGTAAATCGTCGGGAAGAAAGAGTTGATATATTTCCCATGGGAACAGTAAAATTTGCTTTTCTTAGGCCGACAAGGCAGAGTTATTCAAAAACTCCTTCTGGAGTTTATATAACAACACGGTATAGCGGCCCTAATTCATTAAACCTTTGGTACGATAGAAGAGAAATAGTTTTAGCCAGGGATAATTCCCCTCCAGTTTCTTAGAATTTTATTTATTATTTTGATTTATCTAGGTTTTTGAAGAACTGCTTCTGATGGTTTGAAATCAATCACGTGATATCCTACAGCTTCGGCCTCAGATTGAGTAAAATAATTTTGCTCAAATATTGCATCGGAGCCGCAAGCTATTAATAAACCGTCAGGGCTAAGCTGTTGGAAAGTACTTCCTAGGATTTTCTTTATAAGGTCTTTGACCATGTTATCTAGATCTTTTTTAATGTCTGGACCTGCATGGCAAAGCAATGCAGCTTTAATCCAAGCAAATTCATCACGCCCCACACCTATCAAGTCATTAGTCATTGGTGCATATCCCAAAACTTGGTTAGCTAAAACCAAATCAAACAATTTATCTCCAAAAACATCCCTTAATTTGGATGCATCGCCCCTACTAACGAATTGGCTAAGTGGCTCTCGATTGTCTAATCCAACTGTATCCCATCCCTGCTGCCTCATGTAATCAACAAAATGGCCATGTTCTCCGCAACCGATTTCTAATAAGGCGGGATTGGAATTTCTTTTAGGTACTTCAGTAACCAATGCAAACATCCTTTCATAACCTTTTGGAATGTCCATAATATAAAATAAGTGGGTTAGTTTAAAAATTTTACTATTAGTTATTACTAGTCAATAGTATTAAATTATACTAAATTCTATAAACTATTTTGGCATTATTATCTCTAAAATAATTTTTGAAACATTTTTTAAATTTTATTTTTTTTGATTTTAATTTTATATTCTATTTCTTTTAGTAATCTTTATAATAATCTGCGATTTGCATAATAAAATGGGTTGGGCAAATAAAACTGTATCGGCAGCGCTTGCGCTGGGAATTTTGTATTCCGGATATGTTGGAGTGCAGACGGCGAATACAATGCACCGCAGCCGCCAAATTACTATGGATTATGTCGATGCAAATTTGGATAATTTGATGAGGAAATCAGAACAAAAATTTTCCATAACATATTGCAAAAAGCCCACAATGGAATACGCATCTGCCCTGGCCAACCAGTATACAGGGCAGCCTGCATTTAGCCAATTTGATGGCGAAACTGATACAATCACTATAGCCGTCAGCGGTCACGTAGCCTTGATGGATTCATCAGTTCAGGAAGTAGACAAGAATTCTAAAGTAACTAAATTAATATTAGATAACGGCTCGGATAATTTGATTTCAAGGTTATTGTCAGGAGCTCAGGTAGTAGCATTAAATGCCGATAGTCTGGAAAAATCGATTAATCACGAACTTGGCCATTTGTTCGTGGACTGCGTGGAAGAGGGTCTTGGCATTCCACCAACATCGCACGATAAAATAGGAAATTCTTCTCGAACATTGGTTTCGGAAGGGATTGCATATTATTTTCAATCAAATTTACTGCAGGACCCAAGCACGTCCGATTATATCCAATCAAGATCCCACAGCTCACCAGGCATTGAAAAATTTTTTCTGCGATTGCCGAGAGAACACGGCCCTCATGTATTTGAATACAGAAAAATGCCGTCTGATTTTATAGCTTATTATTTGGTAGAGCCGATTATAAAACTATACACTAAAGATGGCATAGTTATGCTTATTGCAAATCCTCCGAACTTCCAAGATATAATGGATTTGGAAAATTATCAAGAAAGAATATTAGAGAAATTGGCCGAAAAGGACGCTTCGAAAGTTAAAAAAACAGAACCCAACTAATCTTTAAAGATTTATTTATTCATAAATCATGGCAAATATTTTCATTCTTTATTTTTATCTAATAAAATGGAATATAAAAATTTTTATACTTCGGCAATAAGTTATTTCTATGCACTGGAGATTACTTGAAGATCAGAGTTATAATGCAGCCATGAACATGGCTATAGATGAATCTATTTATGAAAGTGTAGCTTTCGGAAAACAACGGCCCACAATTCGCTTCTATAAATGGAAAAATAATTCAGTTTCACTTGGAGCATTCCAGAACCAGAATGAAATAAATTTGGAAGAATGCAAAAAGAATAATGTCGAGGTTGTGAGAAGAATAACGGGCGGAAGAGCAGTTTATCATGACAAAGTTGATTTTACCTATAGTGTGATTGCGCCAATAAAAATTTTTGATAACAGCGTTTCAAATGCTTACAAGGAAATCTGTTCATGGATAATTGATTCATTAAATGATTTGGGGATTAAGTCAAAGCTTCAAAATAAAAATGATGTTATGGTTGATGCGGGAAAAATTTCCGGAAATGCGGCAAAATTAATGGAAAATGGAATTTATCTTCAGCACGGCACTTTGGTGTATGATATTGATTTTGACTTGATGCCAAAAGTTTTGAATATTTCAAAAGAAATGGCAGAGAAGAAAATTGCATCAGTTTTAAAGTTTAAGAAAATAAATTCATATGAAGTTTATGAATCATTGAAAAATAATTTTATTAAAGACAAAATTGTTACAATTGAAAAATTATCAAAAGATGAATTAAAAAGGGCGAAAGAACTGGTAAAAACAAAATATAATTCTATTGAAGTTGATAAAGATGTTCTATTAAGGAATAAAGGGGCTTGTTATGTTCTGGGCGGGAATTAATCAGCCCAAATCTTTTTAAAGGATAGTTCACTAGTCTGATTTATGGGAGCTGAAGTTAATCAAACGGCAGTAAATCAGGATATTCTTTCTGAAAGGTTAATTGGATTATTAGGTGAAGTGCGGGGAAATACTGCTTTAGAAGTTCTCCTTGTAGTAAAAGAAGATGAGGGGCTTGCTGCCCTAATGGGTTCTGCATCTATTAATGAAAAAATAAGAATCTCAAATGAAGGTTATGCCTCACAGTGCGGTATACTGATTGATTATTTAGCCAGTAAAGGAATAGAATCAAAACGTGTGGGAAACTGCCATTGGTTTGTCTCAGCTTCGTTGACTCCGCAGCAGATTTATGAACTAGCTGCAGAGCAAGACACACCCATTAAAAAAATAGTTCCTGGAAGCGGCTTGGTAAAATTTGAGTATGGATTCGGTAATTAATGTCCATCAGCTTCAGGCGCTTGAAATTCCATTGTTTCTAATCTTTTGACTAATTCCAACGCAAATCTCGCAGCCTGAGCGCCGTCAACAATCCTGTGGTCATAAGTTAATGATAATGGAAGAATTTTCCTAATTTCAATTTTTCCTTTTCTGACAACTGGCTTTTCGGTCATTCTCCCAACGCCTAAAATTGCGCTTTCTGGATAATTAATAATTGGAGTAAAAAAGCCGACACCTACGGAGCCCAAATTGCTAATTGTGAAAGTTCCGCCCTTCATATCCATCATATTCACTTTTCTTGTCTGGACATCATTTGCCATTTTCTGGATATCCTGCGCAATTGTTTTAACGTCTTTATTCTGCGCTCCTTTTACAACGGGAACAAACAGCCCATCTTCTGAATCTACCGCTACGCCAATATTATAATATTTTTTCAAAACAATTTCTTCTCCTTCAAGTGATGCATTAAGATAGTGATGCGTCATTAACGAAGCCGCAACTGCCTTGACAATATAGGGCATTAAAGTTAATTTAATTCCCTCTTTTTCATAATTTAATTTTTCTTTTTCCCTAAATGCCCAAATTTCAGTTACATCAGCTTCGTGCATGTTAGTCAATTGGGCCGCCGTAAAAATTGATTCTGCCATTTTGTTTGCAGTTGCTTTTTTTATACCTTTTAACTGAACTCTGTCAACATAACCAAAGAAATCATATTTTCTTACTTTTTTAAAGCCCGGTGATTCTGTCGTCGCTTCTTCTTTTTTCGGCGCGGTTCCGGCTGATTTTTGAATGTCTTCAATTGTTATTCTCCCGCCTGGGCCAGTTCCCTTAATCGCATTCAAATCAACATTCAACTGTTTAGCTAAATTCCGGACAGCAGGAGTTGCCATTGCCCCAGTTGATGCCTGGGCAGTCTGCATTGCCTGTGGCTTGGCACCATAAATCGGTGAAACATCTTTTGCTTCCTCAACAAATCCTACAACAGAGCCGGTGTAAGGCGCGTCGCTTTTTGCCTCAGATTTTTGATCCAAATGCTTTTTGCCGTCTTCTGCGCTTTCGCCTTCCTCGAGAATTGTAACCATAATTTCTCCCACTTTGATTATTCCGCCAGCCTGAACATGAATTTTTAGAATTGTGCCTGACTTGGGAGATGGCATTTCAACAATTGCTTTGTCCGTCTCGATCTCGCCCAAAGGAGCATCGGCTTTAACTTTATCTCCCTCTTTTACAACCCACTTGACTATCTCTCCCTCGTGGATTCCTTCCCCGACATCCGGAAATTTGAATTCGTATGGCATTTTGTTGATTATTTATTAGATAAGATTAATATATATTAATTTGCGTTTTTGATTAATCTATCATAAGCTTCAATAACCGCCTGTTGAAATAGATGATTAAGCTTTGGCCTTGTATTTCGGTTGATAGGCAGTACGAAAAGTTCTTCAACGCCATCCGCTGTTTGCGCTCCAAATGCTTTATCAACAATTCCATCTAACTCATCTCTTGTTGGAGCTCCATCTATCATTATGCATTTATCAGTGCCTTTGATTATTGTTACCCCAAAAATTTCAGTTTCTCCAAAACGTGCGTGGTTGAGACCTGTAGGGCCAATTGATGCTGGAAAATGAACATGTCTGCTGGAAGCTGGTTGGTCGTTAACTTGAAAAGGTTCATCAGTACCTTGCCTATTCGTATAATCAATGATTACTTTGTATTTTTGTTGGTCTAACATTTAATCCACACTCAAAAACTCATAACTTTTTCAATCCCTTTTATTATTCTGTTTGCATCTGGCAAATAGTATCCTTCTAATTTTGCCAAAGGAACTGAAACATCCGGGCCTGTTACTCTTACAACGGGCGCCTGCAGATTAAGTAAAACCTTCTCATTTATTGCAGCAGTCAGTTCGGCAGCGAATCCGCATGTTCTTTGGGCTTCATGCGCAATAACACATCTTCCAGTTTTCTTGACTGAGTTTAAAATAGTTTCTGCGTCATAAGGATTAATTGTCCTTAAATCGATTAGTTCGACAGAATATTTTCCTTTTAATTTTTCAATTGCCTCCTGGCATGTCTTGACCATTGCTCCCCATGCAATCAGCGTCACTTGATCGCCCAGCTGAATCACATTTGCCTTGCCTAAAGGAACAAAATATTCTTCCTCAGGAATGTCCTGCTTGATTGCTCGATAAATTCTCATTGGCTCATAGAAAATGACGGGGTCTGGATCTCTTATAGCAGCGGCAAGCAATCCTTTTGTATCATAAGGATTGGAAGGGACAACCATTTTTAATCCAGGGATATGCGCAAACAAGGCCTCGCCAGATTCACAATGAAGTTCTAACGCTCTAATCCCGGCCCCATAGGGAGTCCTGACGACAAGAGGGCATGTAAATCTTCCTCTGCTCCTTCCCCTAATTCTTGCTGCATGCGATAATAACTGGTCGAAAGGGCCGTACATGAATCCTGAAAATTGAATCTCAGCAACCGGCCTTAATCCATTAACTGCCATTCCGATAGCAGCACCGACAATTCCAAGCTCCGCAAGCGGAGTATCAATAACCCTATTCATTCCAAATTCTTTCTGCAGCCCGTCGGTGGCCCTGAAGACTCCGCCATTTAATCCGACGTCTTCGCCAATAACAACAACATTCTTGTCTAGTTTAAGCTCCTGCCTTAATCCCATTCCGACTGCTTGCACGATGTTTGCGACTACCATTTTTATTGATTATTTTTAAATTTTATTTTTTCTTGGTTAATCTTTTTCTAATTTTTGGAATAGGGTCCCTCGCCCAGATTGCACGAGCCATAGGTACAGTAAATTGAGTTGCTTCTCTCCTTCCAGCGTTATACTCTTGAATCCTTCCCAATGCTTCATGAGCATATTGTTCTGCTTCTTGCTTACCTTTTTCAATCAAGACTTCAAGGACGTCTCTAGGATTTAAATTTGTTCTATTTAGATTTATTCCTGGAATTTCTAGTCGTTGTAAACTTTTTTCTCTTTCGTAATATGCGTTTATATCAGCTAGACAAACTTTTATGGCATTTGCTATAGCTCTCCGAGCGTTAAAATCCACACTAATTCCAACTTTTTGGTCTATTGTCCTGTATTTTTCGGATAATGTTTGATTTGTATACATCTTTCTTTAAAATTATTTTATCCCTAACTCTTCCATCTCTTCTTTCTGCTGCGGAGTTAAGTTAGCATAAACAAAAGTAAACATATCTTTTGCATCAGGAGGGCTTAATTTCTCAAATTCTGTAACTGCTTTTTCAATTATCTGCTGCGAACTTTCCAAAACTTTTGCCTTGTAACCATCATCCAGTAAATTTTTCTTTCTCATATACTTCTCAAGCCTTTCAATGGAATCTTTTTTCATCCACGCTTCAAATTCCTCTTTTGAACGGTATCGTGAAGCGTCATCGGATGTTGAATGGTCACACAGCCTGTAAGTATAAGCTTCAATTAGTGTCGGCCCTTTGCCTGCTCTTGCCTTGTCTATTGCATCTTTTGTTGCTTTGTAAACGGCAAAAATATCCATTCCGTCAATCTGAATGCCTTCAACGCCATAAGCTATTGCTTTCTGTGCAATAGTTTCAGAGTGAGTTTGCTTACTCCTTGGAACTGAGATAGCAAATTGATTATTCTCGCAGAAAAATATAGTTTGAGCGTTATAAACTCCGGCAAAGTTCATTGCTTCATGGAAATCTCCTTTGGATGTTGCTCCTTCTCCAAAATAAGTAACTGAAACCTGATTTGTCCCTTTTAATTTTGCCGCCCATCCGGCTCCCGCAGCGTGTATCATGTGCGTTCCGACAGAAATTGCAATCGGGAAGTTATTTACATTTTGAGGAGCTTTCATTCCTCTTTCATCGCCATTCCAATATTGTAATATCTGAACAATAGGATGCTTCCGCGCGATTAACAGCCCTGAATTCCTGTACATTGGAAATATAAAATCATCATCCTGCAACGCAAAAGCTGAGCCTACCTGGCATGCTTCCTGTCCTTTGAATTGGATATAAGTTCCCAGTCTGCCCTGCCTTTGCATATTGAACGCTTTCTGGTCGAATACTCTTATAAGAATCAGCATTTCATAAATCTTTTTTATATCTTCATTAGACAGCTTAGGCATCAAAGTTTCATCGCAATTGCCCTCTTCATCGAGTATCTGCAGATATTCTACCTTGAATTCCTTTAAAACTTTTTTTGGCATTTTTTCCTCTATATAAAAGATTTTTGGGGTATTTATAAAGTTTATTGAAGTGGTTTATTACGTATCACATTCTTCATGAACAATTCCCCTGCTTTGTAAGAACTTCTGACAAAAGGGCCTGAAGCGCAATACAAAAATCCTAGTTCCAAAGCTTTCTGTTCAAAATATTTAAATTTTTCCGGTGGGACAAAATTATTTATTGGAAGATGCCAATCAGAAGGCCTTAAATACTGTCCAATAGTTAAAATATCACAGTCAACTGTCCTTAAATCTTCCATTGCCTGAATTATTTCTTCATCAGTTTCTCCAAAACCCAGCATTATTGCTGACTTGGAATATATTTTTGGATTTAATTTCTTGATATTTTCCAAAACTGAAAGTGATTGCCTATAATTAGCTCTTGGGTCTCTAACTTTTTTTTGTAATCTTTCAACAGTCTCAATATTGTGAGCAATAACTTCGGGGTTTGCATCAATTATCTTTTTTAATGAATCAATATCTCCTTTAAAATCAGGAATCAAGACTTCAATAATTATTTTTGGATATTCTTTTTTTACTTCAGTAATACATTCAGCAAAATGGCCTGAGCCGCCATCATCCAAATCATCCCTGTTGACAGAAGTCAGGACAACATAATCGAATAATTTAATCTCTGCAATTGCCTCAGCTAATTTCCTTGGCTCGTCTTTATCCAATTCTTTTCTTGGATTTCCAGTCTTAACAGCGCAAAATTTACAGCCCCTAGTGCAGACATCTCCCATCAGCATAAATGTTGCAGTTCCTCCGCTCCAGCATTCAGAGATGTTAGGGCAATGAGCTGATTCGCAGACTGTATGCAATCTGTGCTTGTTTAAAGTTTCTTTTATCCCTGAGAAATTATCATTCTGCACAAATTTTATTTTCAGCCATTCAGGTTTTACGAGTTGTTGATTCATAAACAGGAATTATAACCTTATTAGTTTTAAATGTTGCGATTAGAAAATAAAAATCTATTTAGTAGGAATTATTGCACTAGAAGAAGTGCGGCCATTAGGTATCATTGGATAAGCACCCATGGGATAAACTTTAGCTTCAAGAATTCTTGGTGATCTTTTTCTGCTGAACTGTTGCAAGGCTGAATCTATCTGGTTATTATACTGTGCTCTGAAGAAATGCATGTTATAAATTGTTCCAAGCCCTGAAAAGTCCGGAATACTTTTTGTGCCATTTGGCCCATGTACCTTAATTGTTGTAGGGGCATGTTCTGTGCGTCCGTCATGATACGCTCCAAGCCATTCCAAAACTTGCCCATATTGTCCGTTATTCATGACGACTACAGGGACATTTAATCTATTTGCTGCAAGCAGCCAAAGCGCCTCCATATGCATTTCCAATCCGCCATCACCAATTAATACCATTACATTTTTTTTCGGGTCAGCAATTTTAGCAGCCGCGGCATATGAAATTGATGTTGCCATTGTTCCGGCTGTTCCCGAGGTTAATATTCTCTTGTCAAACAATTGTCTTTTTGATGTAGGTGTGTTACCATATAACTCAGCATTTTTATAATATTCAGAATTCAGATTCAAATGCTTTGCACCGTGCATTTGATGTTCCCCAATATCTGAAACAAATATATCTGGCTTTAGATAATCATTAAGTTTCTGTACCAAGTCAACTGGACTGATTCCTCTTTTCCTTGGATTATAAACAGGTTCATTTTCATGGCTTGTTCTTATTGACTCATTCCACCGCCTTAATTTCTCATGCCGCCCGCCTCCATCCAACATTTTAAGAAGTTCGGATGTCGCGAGTTGGGCATCAGTAGCAATTGGATAATCAAACGACAACCGGGCCTGCGCATTAACCAGATATGGGTTGATTATTGCTCTTTTGCCATGCGTAAAATCTTTAGGATTCAAAAATGCGCGGTCATCACCATTTGCGCCTATCATTATGACCAAGTCTGAGTTTTCCATTGCTTGATTAGTTGCCGTGGCTCCATGCTGCCCAACAAGACCATAATTTTGAGGATGATCATCTGGTAAAATTCCTTTACCCTTCAAAGTATATCCAAATGGCAATCTCATTCTCTCGATTAATTCCCAGACTTCTTGCCTTGCGTTAAGGGCACCTCTTCCTAAAACCACAAAAGGCCTTTGCGCTGAACTTAATGCTTTTGCAAGCTCGCCAAGAACATTATAATCTAAATTGAATTGATTTTCATCTCCCAATTGAACAGGTTCAAAATATTCAAACCTTGTTTCTGCCTCCTGGACATCTTTAGGAATATCTACAAGAACCGGTCCCATTGGATGTTTTGTAGAATCTAAAAAAGCCTGCTTGATTATTTCCTGCAAAGCTTGCGGCTTTTCAACTAAAACGGCATTTATTTCAAGACCTTTTGCAGCTTCAACGACTTTTGCTTTCTGAAACGCCCTTGTTTTATCATCCATGAGTGCCTTATAGAATACATTTCCAGATATAGCAACAGTTGGTTGGAATTCCATCATCGCATTATAAATTCCAACTAATCCTTGAATTACTCCCGGGCCTGATGTCATTAGGGAATAAGCAGGTATTCCTGTGACTTCCCCATAGGCGCCAGACGCATATGGTAGTAAAGATTCATTCTTTCCAAGAAAATATTTTACATCTCCTTTGTGCACTGCAGTCATCTGGTCAAGTGGCAATATGGCTCCCCCGGGAAGTCCGAAAATAACAGGATTAGTGCCCATTATAGTAAGGGCAGTAATTTCGGCAGCGCTCATCTTTTGACCATGTCTTGACTTAAGATAGTCGTCTATACTTTGACTCCTTTCTGCAGTTATTCCATCTTGAATTGCATTCATATACATTTCTATTGCCTCGTTAATCTTGAAAAATATAGCCTATAGCCATATCACATCTTTTATTTTTAGAACATTGAAAGAATATTTTTTAGTGGGTTAGCCCACAATAATAGAAATGACACTTATCACAGAAATTATTGATAAATCCATTTTTTGTGTCATAGCAGATGAGAACCGCCATTTATTTTTAAATGTTTTGTTTTTATGATTTTATTCAGCTTTCTTAATCTCGTTTCCTTCCATCGCCCATGCTTTAAGTCTTTCATACTTTTGGTTGCCGCAAAGTCTCTTGCCGGTTTTTTCGTTATAGAAGAAAGGGATTCCGCCACAGAATGTGTTTCCATCAGGATTTTTATCAATCTCGTCAAGCCATGCTGCGTTGTCGGCATTATGCCACACTTCAACATGCACTATATGCATTCCTGTCTCCTTTTCAAATTGTTCTATTAAAGGGTCCATCTCCTTGCAGTGCACGCATTCCGTTCCTGAAAACATTATTAAGCGTCCTTGATTTTGTTTGTTAACTGTATCACTCATATTACACCACAGGGAGATAACTTTTAGGGATTTTATAAATGTTTTGGATAAAAGAATAATCTTAACTTACTATTTTGTCTCATTCAAAAACACTGTTGCTTTCGGATCAAATGATGGAGTCGAGAAGACAATCAATTCAAGTGGAGCATCCCCAATTCTTTCAATGCTATGCGGTACCTTTGCAGGAATTGCCAATAAAGCTCCAGGGCCGACTTCTTCAGTAACGCCACTCAAAACAACCCTCCCCTTGCCTTTGTAAATATAAACAAAATGATTTTCGTTTTTATGAATATGCATTGGGACTTTATCATCGACTCTAAGCAATGCAGCGCCGCCAGTTAAAGTTTCCCCAATGATAAGATATTTATAATAAGGGGTTTCCTGGTCCAGCTGCCCCATTCTTTTCGGAACATCATAAATTCCCGCATGCAAGGGGTTTTGGGCTGCGTCGTGCGTGAATTGCCAGAAATTCTTTGGAATCATCCAACCTAAGATTAAGGCAACAACAAAAATAAAAATAAACCAATTCCGCATTGTCTTTTTCTTCATCTTGCATAATTTTATTTATACGCTAATATAAATACTTTTTGGTAGTGATTAAGAAAATTTACTACTGATTGAAACAACAAACTATCGGAAAATTAAAAATTTAATTATAAAAATTACAGTCTCTTCCGTAAATTCAAAACTATTATATAACAAATTATGTTTACCCCACTTGATAACGATGAAACAATACCTCAACGCATTGAAATACGTCCTCGAAAAAGGAACAGACAGAAAAGACAGAACAGGTGTAGGCACAAGAGCAGTTTTTGGAATGCAGTTGCGATTTAACACGCAGGATGGCTTTCCTGCAATCACAACAAAAAAACTTGCGTGGAAAAGCGTTGTTTCTGAATTATTGTGGTTCATTGAGGGCTCTGATGATGAAAGAAGATTGGCGGAAATTCTTCACGGCACTCGAGATAAAGAAAAAACAACAATTTGGACTGATAATGCAAATGCAGATTACTGGAAACCGAAAGCAAAATTTGAAGGTGATTTAGGCAGAGTTTACGGCGTTCAATGGAGAAAATGGAAATCCCCGGAAGGAAAAGAAATAGACCAATTAGCTAATGCAATCAGAATGATTAAGGAAGATCCTACTAGCAGAAGAATAATTGTTTCCGCGTGGAATCCCGGTGAACTGGACAAAATGGCATTGCCGCCATGCCATGCATTCTTCCAGTTCTTCGTTGCCGACGGAAAATTGTCACTCCAGATGTACCAGCGCTCATGCGATATGTTTTTGGGAGTTCCATTTAATATAGCTTCCTATTCATTATTGCTGCATATGATGGCGCAAGTCACAAATTTAAATCCCGGGGAATTTGTGCATACACTTGGTGATTCGCATATTTACCACAATCATTTTGAGCAGGTAAAAGAGCAATTGACAAGAAAGCCATTTTCACTGCCCAACTTATGGCTGAATCCTAAGATTAAAGATATTGGTGATTTCAAAATGGAGGACATAAAATTGGAAAATTATGAGTGTCATCCGCCAATAAAAGCGCCGATGGCAGTTTAAAATAAAGCTTACAGTAAATTTTTTATTTTTAATATTGACTACCTTAATGCCAAATAAAAATTCTGAACTTGTGAGGAAAGGGTACAACAAAATAGCTGAAAAATATAACAAACAAAGAAAAATATATCAGAGCAAGCCGTTATTATTAAAATTTCTAAAGTATATCCCTAAAAATGCCAAAGTATTGGATTTAGGCTGCGGGACAGGCATTTCTGTTGCAAAGTTTTTGGATGGAAAAGATTGCAAAGTCACAGGAATTGATTTCTCTGATGGAATGCTGGAACTTGCGAGAAAAAATGTTCCGAAGGCAAAATTCATTAAAATGGACATAACAAAAATGAAATTCAAGAAAAATTCATTTGACGGGACTGTTTCGTTTTATGCAATAATCCATATACCCAGAATTTACCATGAAAACATTTATAAAAAACTCCACAGAATGTTGAAGAAGAATGGCATATTTCTTGTAAATGCAAGCGGCACATGCACATGGGAAGAAACTTCAAAAGATTATCTCGGAGTTCCTATGTACTGGAGTTTCTATAGCCCAAAAATAACCTTAAACATGATAAAAAATGCAGGATTTGAAATTTTATGGAGCAAAGTATTAAAACTAGGCAATGAAAAACAATTTTGGGTTTTGGCACAAAATAAAAAATAATAAAATCTTAAAAATGATAATCTCATTAATAGCCGCAATTGGAAAAAATAATGTAATTGGAATTAATAATAAATTGCCATGGAAACTTTCTGCTGATTTGAAAAGATTCAAAACAATAACTTCCGGCAAGCCGGTTATTATGGGAAGGAAAACTTTTGAGTCAATTGGAAAGCCGCTGCCTAACAGGAAAAATATTATCATCACGAGAGACAAGAATTACAAAGTGGATGGATGCATCGTTGTCCATTCTCCTGAAGAAGCGTTAAACGTTGCAAAGGGAAATGAAGAAACAATGATAATAGGGGGAGAACAGATTTTCAACATGTTTTTGCCACAAGCAAATAGGCTGTACCTTACAGTAATTGAAAAAGATTTTGTAGGTGATGCTTATTTTCCTGAATACAGAAAAGATGAATGGAAAGAAGTTCTAAGAGAATGGCATAAAGATGATGGATTAAAATACGCCTTTGTTGACTTGGAAAGAAAAAATTAATTCTTGTTTAATTATGCAAAAAACAGCAACTTAATCATCTGAATTACAAACCCCAGCAGCCCGATAACCAGTATGCCCAATCCGCTTACCTTGACAATAGTCTTATATTCAGTCGCGTCCGGCTTTTTGGTAATCCTTAGAACCCTAATGCATTCCTGTATAAAAGTCCTTACTTTGTATTGCCATGAAGGCCTATTTGCGTTTTGATTGTCCATAGGAAAGTAAAATGTTAAGTCATTTAAAAAGGTTGTTGAAAATTAAGCTGCCAGGTAAACGTCACTTTACATTTGGATATATTTATAAACTTTAAATGGGGTTTAAGTTTACTATATATACTGTATATCAACTCAAAATGTTAAATGTGCCACTGACATGGTCAAGGTGATATAATTCTATGTAGATGAGCAGGCTTAAAATAACCAAGGAAAACAAGAGAGACGATGAATGAAAAACTATAGCGCAAAAGACGTTGATGATTACATTGCCAGTTCAGTCAAAGAAGCCCGTCCAAAACTCGAAGAACTCCGGAAAATAATAATATCGACTATTCCAAAAGTAGAAGAAGGAATGATGTGGCGATTTCTTTTTTATCCATGATTTTATTTTACTCCGTACGCTTCCCTTAATTTTGAAATATCGAACTTCTTCATTTTGAGAAATGCTTGAGTAACTCGTGCGATCTTTTCCTTATCACCGCTGGTCATCATTTCATTCATAATGCTAGGCACGATTTGCCATGACACCCCAAATTTATCTTTACACCAGCCACACATCTCTGACTCTGGCACTGAGGAGAGCTTTCCCCAATAATAATCAATCTCTTTTTGAGTATCGCAATTGACAACAAAGGATACTGCTTCATTGAAGCTAAAGTCATGCGAGAGAGAGCTATCCATTGCCATAAAATTCTGCCCATCGAGCGTAAAACGGGCGTGTTTGATAAACCCTTCTTTGTCGCCATCCTCTTTGGTATACGGCACCAGTATTTCTGTCTTGGAGTTTGGAAAAACTCTTGTGTAAAATTCAATTGCATCTTTTGTTTTACCAGCAACGTCTTTGGTAAACATAAGAAGAGGGGTGATTTTTTGCTCCATTTTGTGATGCTCACTCCATGACAGTTGCCATGAAAGTCCATATTTATCTTGAATCCATCCATATTTCTGTGCCCACGGATAAGTATCATAAGGCATAAGCGCTTTACCGCCCTCAATTAACTTATTCCACACTACATCAATTTCTGCTTCACTATCAAACACAACAAACAAAGATATAGACGGATTGAGTTTGAAATAAGGCCCTGCACTGATGGCCATAAAATCTTGGCCAGAAAGCTCAAAGGTAACAATATCGCAATCCCCGGAAGGTGTATCAGTAATCGTTGTTATATTTTTAATTTTTGAATCAGCAAAAAGAGATGCGTAAAATGCAGTAGCTTCCTTTGCCTCTTTATTAAACCATAAATGCGGAATTATTTTTTGCATGGTTTTACTTTTCCACCAATTTTTTAAAATTATTTAGGATTCCTTGCCAGCCGTTTCTTTGCAATTCTTCACTATTTTCGTTTTCTGGATCAAAAGTTTCTGTAATTTTCACTTTCCCATTTCCTAAATCTTCAAATATAACTTCGCATTTTCTTGCTTTTGTTTCATTAGCTCCTTTATCCATTGTGTAACTTATTTTTGCAAATTCTTTAATATCCGCATATGTTCCAGTAAAGTCAAAACCAAAACTCTGGTCTTTAGTAGACATTCTAGTAACAAATTTTCCACCATCCCGCAAATCGTTTTCTGCATATGGGCATTCCCAGTCATCGCTAGCAAATGCCCACGCTTTTATCTTTTCAGGATTATTCCAATATTCCCAAATTTTATGAATATTTGCACTCACTAAAACCTGAACTTGAATTTTATTTGTCATAATTTTTATTCCTTACTTGCGCAATTGAACATCCATCGCACGCCGAATTTGTCCGTACATGAACCGAAGTAATCTCCCCAAAACATTTCTTGCAGGGCCATTTCAACATTTCCTCCTTCCGACAACGCATCAAATAATTTTTTTGTCTCCATCCTAGTATCGGGTTCAAGGTTTATATAGATATTATTTCCATTTTTTACCTTGAATCCCATTGACTCCGGAGCATCAGTGCCCATCAGCATATGGCCACCCAGTATAGGGAGCGCAATGTGCATCACCAGATTTTTGTCTGCTTCGGACATTGGTGGCTGACTCTCTTGCTGCGGCACTTCCGAAAACCGATGAATACCTCCTACAAAATCGCCACCAAAAACAGATTTATAAAAATTGAACGCTTCTTCAGTGTTGCGTGGAAAATTAAGATACGTGCTTGTTTTTGCCATGATGGTTTCTGTTAATATTAATTTGTTTATAAATTTTTCTTCGTCTACACCCAACTTTTCCCGTTGGAAAAAATTTGAATGAAGCGAAGCGGAATAGTTTAACCCTTGTTAAAGGAAGTTCAAAGAATTTCCGTATTGTTTTTTGTTGGTCGGATAAGCGAAGTTTTTTCCCGTAAATATGGGGTGGCAATTTTGTAATTAAGGGGTGGGTGGTAGGGGTTCGAAGCCCGCAGGCTGAGCAAGTATGACGTAAGGGCACACGTCGTCCAATCCAATGAGCGAAGCGGTACGTTAAGGACAATGGTCAAGTAGCACACTCAAGTTAAAATTAGTAAGAATAGTGGCGTTCGTTATTAGCATTATTGTATGTGCACAACGTAAGGTTTATTCTTTTTTATTGTGCCCGTAACTTCTTATTTGGTCAATTATCAAGTGCAAAATTCTAGAAATGTACTCCTTATATCCACCTTTATCAGCAATCTCCAATGATTGGTAATATTCTTCTCTTTTCTCGAATGGGATAAAAAACATTGGGAAATTTTTTTTGATTAGGATAAAATTCATAATTGCTCTCGCAGATCTGCCATTTCCATCTTCAAATGGATGTATCCATGTCAATTTCGCATGAATCATTGTAGCCAATTCAAAAGGATGCAACTTATTTTTATTCGCACTATACCATTTAAAGAAGTTAAGCAGGTGTTTTTTGACTTCGGAGTGTTGTGGAGGAACATGTGTTGATCCTTGTATCTGTACATCAAAAAACCGAATTCTTCCGCCATAGACTGCGCCTGTATTTTTTGTAAGGAGTCCGTTGATTTTTTCAAGAAATTTTGTATTTAAGTCTCCTTTGTAATTTTTGATATAATCCAAACATTCTTTTCCATTTATTGCTTCATTGTAATCCTCAGCACGTACTCCAGTTGGTATCACTTTATCTTTCAAAATAAGTGCAGTCTGTCTTAAAGTAAGCCTATTACCTTCAATTGCATTGGTATGGTAGGTAAAACGTATTACAAAATCCTCATTTAGCTTTTCTCTTACACTTTTAGGAATGTGTTTTAGCCATACATTGTAACTCTCTTTTAAATCCTGTAAAATTTCTGCGTCATGTTCTGAAAGATACGCATAATTTGATATTTTTAAGAATGGTTTTGCTTTATTTTCTATATCCCTAGTATGTTTTTTCAGTTCTTCTTTTGAAGGTTTTTTATTCCCTAAGAAAATCCTGATTTTTTTCCATTTGTTTAAGCTGAGCCTTACGTTTTTTGTGAGATAGTAATACTCCTTATTGTTCCGCTTTATTGTTTCGATGTAAGCCACATAATATTGTATGGGCACATACTATATAAATATTTCGGTTGATTGTGCACATACGGGGAGATTCCATCTTGTAAAACTTAAAGTTTGTCGCACCATCGTGAGTGTGCCCCAATCCGTTCGTTAGCCCCAGAAAAAATTGCGTATAATCGGTGTTATATCCCCTTGCCTCGAAAATTCCGCAAATTTTCAGAGTTGCAAGGCGCGAAGCGACCGAAGGGAGCGGAGTCGAGTTTTGATTTTTTCCATCAAGTGAATTGTGCAAGCCAGAAGGGCTATCTTCTTTTTCAGAAAAATATGAAGAAAAAACAACATTGGATGAGAATCGAATGCAGAGGGAATTTCCCATGCGAAGTGTGGGAAATTTCCTTTGTGAGTAGGGTTTTCACCAAGAAAACCCGTATTCGAATCCCTTGTTGTTGTTTTTTCTTTCTGCGAATAATGTTTTTGCACAATAAAGAAAAAATCAAAATTGGATATAATCGGCGTTATGCGACCCGCCCTCGAAAATTTGAGGCAACCCGCAAATTTTCAGAGATGGCGGGCTTGAACGTAGTGAGAGAGTTTTTTATTTGCCGGCAAAAAACGTAGGAGAGCATAAACAAGTCTTTGATGGCTTTTGCAATGCGAGCCGCATAACGCTTGATTATGCGAGAGCGGAGCTTTGATGCGGAGCGTATTTTTTATTTGTCAAAATTTTTAGCAAATCTATACATTTTCAAGGCTTGTTCTTCAGAAAAAATGTTTGTATAATGTCCAAACATTATGCGATGATTTGCGTCAAGAAAATTTTGAATTTATCCCGTAGCAGTCTATCTATTCGTAATCGGGGGCTTTAGTCCGTTTTCGTCAGTAGTTCAGAATCGGGGGCTAGTTTTGGCTATTCTTTAGGGTTCGGGGGTGAAGAATAGCTTAATTGAATTATTATTAATTTTAATTCACTTATTTTATAGTCCTGTTCATAGACGACAACCGAAAGGTTTAAATATCCATAGATATTTTTAAGATATTGATTGATATGGCGGGCAAAAAAGTACTATTGACATTGAATCCTGAAATGTATGCAGAGCTGGAAGGCCATGCAAAGGCTAATTTTATGACGATGCAGGAGCTGATTGCCAACACATTAAGAAAATGCGTTTTATATGCTGCTGAGGCAAAGAAAGGCAAGGCAGGAAGGCCTCCAAAAGTGGATGAGCCTTTTCTGGAGTATTTTTCAAGAAAAAAATGAAAAGATTTAAATATATGGTTATACTACCATAATTCTATGGTGTTATTAACATGAGAGGCAAAGAATCAACTATTATCAAATTTCTCATAGAGAGCAAAAATGAAGAATTGAACATTCGCAGCATATCCAAATCCATGAAAATGGACTACAAAAATGTTTATTCCATTATTAAAAGGCTGGAAAAAGCATCATTAATAAAGATTGAAACTTTTGGGCAGTCAAGCAGAGTGAAACTTAATGCTATAGCTCATCCTCTTGTTTTTGAAGCGGAATTTGAGCGCAGAAAAGAGATTTTAAAGGATAAGAACCTTGCAGTCATGCTAAGCAGCTTCAAGAGGGCAATAAAATCAAAGCTGTATATTCTGCTGCTGTTTGGCTCGTATGCAAAGAGAACACAGACAAAGAGTTCTGATATTGACTTAATGGTAATATGCCCTGACGGGCTTGAAGATGCCTTTGAAAAGGATATTAGCAGGACAGCTCGTTCCATGCCTCTGCCTTTGCACCCATTGGTTTTTTCGGAAAGCCAGTTTATTGAAATGATTAATGCAAAAGAGCCAAATGTCGGACAGGAAACTTTAAAAAACAACGTGATTCTGTATGGAATTGAGCAGTATTATGAGATGGTTTGAATGATAGACACAAAACAGAAAAAAGAGGCAAAGCAGAATTTTGACAAATATCTGCAGGATGGACTGCTCAAGAAAGAGAAGAACGAAACAGCAAGGCAAATGTATATAAAAAATGCAGAGCAGTCATTGGAACTTGCTGAAGAAAGCATGAACAGCGCCCTTAGGCCTTATTTGTGGGTTGTAGTCATTTCCTATTATTCAATGTTTTACATTGCAAATGCTGTTTTATTGCAGCTCGGCTATAAGACTGGCTCAAAAGTAGTCCACAAAGTTACCAGCGATGCCTTAATCGTTTTGGTTATGGATAAGATTAAGAAAGGCCTGCTGGAAGAATATGAAGACACCAAAGAAGATGCTTTGGAAATCGCTTCCATCAAGTCAGAAGAGATTATAGGATTTTATTCAATGGAAATGGACAAGCGCTCAAGATTTCAGTATAATATGACTGAAACAATACAGGAGCAGAAGGCAAATACTTCTCTTAAGAGAGCAAGAGAGTTCATGCTTGAGATGAAAAAGCTATTGCCTGAATTCAAAAGAGGTGAATGATAATGAATGAATTAGTTTTAGCTGGATTGTTAGGCGGAGTAGGCGGCTTGACAAGAGGAGTTGTTGGCCTATTGAAAGCGTTGGCTTTGAAAAGAAAGATACTTTGGACTTATTGGGCTATCACAGTAACTATTGCTATGATTATTGGTGTTTTTACTGGCATAGTATTCAATTTTGATCCCAGATTAAGTTTGCTTGCTGGGTATGCTGGGACTGATATATTGGAAGGAATCTACAAAAGCTTTAAGACTGAGAAGGTTATGGTTGTGACTGGTAAGAAATAGAGTTTTGTTAAATAGTCAAATAAGTAACTATATAGAACTATTTAACGAAAAGTTTATATATATGTGCCACTTACAAGCTTTAAGTGGTATAAATGAAGCTTTTCTCAAACCAAGAAAACAGAATCAGATGCGGAAGATGCGGAACAGAATTTGACCTTGCTAAAAATAAAGAAAGCTGTCCACTTTGCGGATTCGGGAAAAAATCATTTGCTGAATCTCCTTTAGAATTTTCTAAAAAAGAAGAAACACCCAAGACACAAGCATCCGTTGAATTTTTCGGAATTCCTCCAGAACTAACTTTGCAAAGAGGAAAAGTAACAACCCATAGGGAAACACAGACTTGGGGGTCTTGGCTGATGTTTAATGATTTCTTTGCGCCAAAATTTATTAGCAGAGTTCTTGCATGGAAAATGCATAAGGAAAAAAAAGACTTTGTTTTTTTAAGTGATTTAATGGAAGAAACAATCGGTCTAATTGCGAAACATCATCTTTCCCAATTAAAAGGGTTCCCTAACCTGGACAAAGACAGGAAAGGCGGAAGGCTAGTTTACCATTTCCTGAGGACTTTTGTCAATATGGGCTTGATAGATGCAAGCGTTGATGAGAAAAAAGGAGATGAGATTTGGAGTGAAAACTGGACTAAAATCAAAATTTCATTAACAAAGCAAGGACTGGAGTTTGCAAGAATAAAAAATTCAGTTTTTGACGAAGGAAAAAAAGAGCAAATTTTGAGCTTGGAAGAGAAGAATTGGCTAGTGGATTGCCTAAAAAGCATAGACAAAGAGGGCTACAAGGAATATTCAATACTCAGGCAAGTTTATGATTTTTTGAAATCAGGCAAAAATGGGAACAAAGATTTGTGGAAATGGTTCGAAGATAACAAAAAATTCTGCGATTATATCCATGAAAGGAGCGAAAGAGCACAAAAAGACCCAAAAATTTTCAAGCAGCAAATTCACAATTATGCAAGAACATTTGCATCGGCAAAAATTTCTTTGCTTAGGGAGTTAGGAGTTGTTAAAAATAAAAGAAATGACTATACTATTGTGGGGGATCTAAGATGAACTCTAACCCCGATATCACTACTGAAGCTTTTAAGGATCTGTTAGGCATTAGGAAAACTAATGAGGTTGAAGCATTTTTGTCAAAACTTGAAATTGACCATTCTTTCAAGGAGCCGTCTGGTAAAACCTATAAGTGGAGACCTGTCAGCGATAGCTTAAGTAATCGTGCAAATATTGACACAGCATCAAACTCAATTTCGCCTATTATAGAGAGATTAACAAATGCATTTGATGCTATAATTGAACTTAAATCAAAAACACAACAAGTGACAACAGTTTTTCCAGGATCTCCAAGACAAGCAATAAAAGTGTGGTTTAACGTACCTGAAGGGGACACTGCAAAATTGGGTGCCTCCCTATACAAAAACAAGAAAGATGACGAAAGGAAAAAAATGTCAAGTGCTTGTAAATTAGAGTTTTACGAATCTGATATTAAACAATCTCCTACAATTGTTATTAAGGATGTTGGAATAGGTCAACACCCTTCACAATTTTCTTCGACCTTACTCAAACTAGGCGATAGTAATAAAATTAGCTTTCCTCATTTGCATGGCACTTATGGACATGGAGGTTCTTCTTCTTTCAGATTTTGTGAATACACAGTTATTGTGAGTAGAAGGCATCAAGATACATTAAATGGATTGACTGATTTGGTTGGATGGACAATAGTGAGAAAATTTAATGATTTTGAAATATGGTCAGAGAAAGAACAAAGAGTAGTAAGCATAAAACAGCCCCCAGTTTACGAATATCTTGTTCATTCCGATGGCTCCGTTCCGTCAATTGTGTTTCCGGAATTTGAATTTGGGACACAAATAACGCACATTCAATATGAAGCTAAAAACTGGTATAACCTATCCATTGGTAATGGGTACAAATATCTAAGAAATTATTTGTTTGACCCAGTTTTACCTTACAGGCTAGAAGACAAAAGAACTAATGATTTCAACAGAAATATGTTTGGGGCTAGGTCTTCCTTGCTTGAAAGCGAGGATGTAGCTTATGAAAATGAGGTTAATGAATTATTTTCTGATGGCGGAACTCTCAAGATAAGATATTTTATTTTATATCGGGCAGATAGTCCATCTGACAGACCTCTTAAAAATTATCTTGATAGAGAAAATTCAAGGAATACAATTATAATTACTTTAAATGGTCAAAGACATGGTGCCTTTGAAAAAAGCTTGATTGGTAAGGAGTTAAGATTACCGAACTTAAGTGAATGTCTTCTAGTGCAAGTAGATATTGATGGATTGAGTAGATATATGAAATCCAAACTATTCACTTCTAATAGGGAAACTATAATATCTGAGGGTGACGAAATTGAACACATAAAGCAGCGATTGGCGGATGCCTTAAATTCTGATGAGGTTTTACGAGAATGGGAGAAAAAATTAACTGCCCAAATGATAAAATCGTCAGATAATGAGAGCAAAAAACAGGTTGAAAGTATCTTAAACAAACTTCTAAAAGTTGGTGCGATACAAGGAATTAATGGTGCAAATGTAACTGCAAAAACAGTCTCTACAGGTAATAGTCAAAAATATGTTCCTCAAGACCCTCCAACAATATTACGTTTTCTTACTTCAAAAGACCCCATCGAGGTTACAAGAGGAACATCAAAAAAATATTTGCTTGAGATGAATGCTCCGGATAATTTTTTTAATAGAATAAATAATAGGGGCAAAATTACTATTCAAACTGGTTCTAGCTATGTTAAGTCTGCTGCGATTATTGAGGATTTTGAGAATGGTAGACTCCCATTAAGCATTTACGTTAAGGATGAGGCTATTGCTAATCTTACTTATAAAATAAAGATTATAGTTGAAAGTGATAATCTAAAAATACCGCTTGAAATTGAGAGAGATTTAGAGATAACCAACCCCCCTGTCTTCACTCCCTCAGAACCACCAACTTTCTTTAAAATTCTGAGAAATGAACCCATTAAACTAATAGCTGGAAAGGCGAATTCTATTTCCGTTGCAACAGATGCAGCGGATGATATTTTTGAAAGGGACGAATTGAGTGCTGACTTCAAAATATCATTTAACCATAGTAGCATTAGTTTTGTAAGGCACTCCCAACCACGTAGTGGGAGAATGAGATTCTCTATCTTTGTAGATGCAGATGCGTCCATTGGAGCAGAATTAAACATTGCGTTGGAAGTAAGATTAAATGATGGGACAATATTAAAAGACACCAAAAATGCAGTTATTTGCGAAGAGGACATCTCCTCGAATTTGTATGGTGGGAAATCTTCAGTCACTTTACCAAACTACAAGTTAGTAGAAGTGTTTAGAGACGATTGGGCTAAACATCAATGGAACGAAAGAAATATTGGAAAATATAATATGAATAAAGATGATGATGGAAGAGACATTCTCTATCTATATGTGAATCTGGACAATTCAGACATTGAACAAGAGCGCAATCGTAAAATTGCTGAAGGGAAAAAGGCGGTTGCTGATAGTTTGGTTCAAAAATACTTTGCATTTATAGCTTACCATTTGTACCTTTCTTTTCAGCAAGAAGAATTATTAAAAGATCAGCCTATCGAAACTAACGATGACTCTCATATGCCAGAACTGTCTGATGAACTAAAAGACCAAGAATATCAAAGAGTTTCTAAAACGATACTTCTTTCATTGAAAAATATCTTATCAAATATAGAGGAAGACTAACGCTATTTCTGAATAATCAATATCCTATCTATTTTGGTAGCATTCCCTTTTTTCTTGCCCCAAATCTTTGTCACTTTTGTGTCATCACTTATAGTATCCACTATAATAGGTTCGACGAGTTTAAATCCTAAAGGTTTTGCGCATCTTTCCCATACGACCTGTGCTAAATTTAATACTTTATCACTAGTTCTCTCCTTGACATCACCTATAACTAAAACAGATTTGCCATTCTCCTTTAGAACCCTTTTCATTTCTCTTAAGGCGTTTGTCATAAACTTGGAATATTTCTCCGTTGATTCAGTAAAGAATAATTTTTTGTCAATTTGCTTGCCGGTTTTACCAAAAAACCATAGGCGTATCCAATTAAATTGCCCGTATCTAATCACTCTTGTGTAAGGGGGGGAAGTAACAATTAAATCTACGCTGCTGTCCTTAATTCTGCTCATGTTTGTTACATTTTGGCTGTAAACTTTCCCTTTTTGTACAGGTCTTAAATAGAATTTCTCTAATCTTTTTCTTATGATTGAAAACACATCTCTATTGGGTTTTATCAATCCGTTTTTCTGTATATAATTTTTAATATAATTAGGAGCCATTGAAAATGTATTGGGCATGCTAACTGAAAAATAACCTTCAGAGCTACCATGCATTGCACCTAAAAATAATGCAGTAATAAATGCATCAACATTACTTTTTTTCCAATCTAGATTCTTCTTTAAGAAAACCATCTGCTTAAGTGTATGCTCGCTAAATATCATTTTGATATTGTCATCTTCTGAACCAATGTTTATTTTTTCAGAAATGTATAATCCCTCAAGATTTTTTATTTTGGATAATACCCTTCCCTTTTGAGGTACATTCGATTTAGCTTTTGATAACAATACTGCCAATGGGTTCATATCATTCCCTAAACCGATTCTGTTCATAGAACAAGCTTCTAGGAGAGTTGTTCCTCTCCCTGAAAATGGATCAAGGACTACCTCGCCATTATTGGAATATTTTTCAATAAAGTGGTGGGGGAGAGAAGGAGGAAACATAGCCATGTAGCTACAAATTGAGTGCAGATTATTGTTCATATTTTTAGGCAGCTTTTTCCATTCGAGTATCTGCTCAGTCACTTTTTACCTCTTTTTATAACATTTAACTAATTCAAGTATTATATCTTCAAATGACATATTCTTTTTAGCGAAATCTAACTCCATCAACGTATTTTTAGTGGATTTACTTACACGCATTGTAGAATAGTCATCTTTTGATTTCATGTATAACAAGTATACATTGTATAACGTGTATATAAATCTTTCTTTTTTGTTCCGTAGCCCCCGATTCAGTTAGTGCCTCTTTGTATATTAAATAAAGATTTTAGACTGCTACGTTTCTCAGAAAATAATTTTATCGAGCTTTGTATGTGAGAAAAATTATCATCGAGAAAGCGACAATTTATAGTCGAGGCAAATAAAAAATTTCGCATAATCGGTGTTATATTGCCCTGCCTCGAAAATTCCGCAAATTTTCAGAGTTGCAGGGTTGAGGATTTTCAAAAAATCCGAAAAGTTATGACGCAGGCATTTTTTCCATAGCAGCAGCAATGGCGGCAAATCGAATGCAGAGGATTTTTCCCATGCGAAGTGTGGGGAAAATCCTTTGTGAGCAGGGTTTTCACCAAGAAAACCCGTGTTTGCCTGCCGTTATTGCTGCTGCAAAATGGTTTAAGTGAAACTTATCTTGCACAAAATCAAGGAAAAAATGCCGAGTAATAATTCAATATAATCTGCGTTATACGACCGCCCCTCGAAAATTTGAGGCAACCCACAAATTTTCAGAGTTGGGCGGCTCGGAGCGAAGCGGAGAGCGTTTTTCTCCGACCCATAGGGAAAAACTTAGGCTGAGAAACGGAAAGTCTTTGATGGCTTGAGTATCGCAACCGTATAACGCTTGATTATACGAAGAGAGGCTTTGATGCTGAGCGTCGTTTTTCTCCGACCAAAATTGTTAGCACTTGAAATTATTTATTTTGAAGATTATAAATAATGAGAGTTCCCAGTCAGGCTGAACATCTATACTTTTTTGAAGGAAAAGTTCCCGTAGGGCTTTGCGTATAATGTACCGACATTATGCGATGATGTGCGTTAAGACAATTTTGGTTTAAGGGAAGTAGAGTAGCCAATTATAGTGTATTATCATTTCTACGAAGTAGAGTATTATTTAGGGAGTTGGGGCTTTCGTTTTATCGTTTCCTAAATTTAAACTTTTTATTATATTCATCATGGTTGATAATATCCAAGACAAATGCAATGATTTCAATTTCATCGCTTTCAAGAGTGTAAATCATTCTCCAATAGTCAGGTAAGTCGGCAATAAAAAGATTATCTGCATCATATTTTTGCCTGTATTCTTTTGGGATTAAATCTTTCTTTGCATTTTCTCCGTAAAATGGGTTATTGACAATAACATCAAACAATCTATTGATGGCAGTCAGAAGTGTTATGTCCTTTGAACTTGTGATTCCACTATTACGTTGCTCTCCGACTATTCTGTTTAAGTCATTGAATGCTTTTTCTGCATCGCCAATCAGTTTAATGGTAATCTTCTTTTTTATCTTGCCTTTGTATGTTTTCATCTAACAGCCAATCCCTGCATTTTTCTAAGCCTGCTTTGCGGCTTGAATGTCCAGAGCAATTTATCATCATGAATCACAATCTTGCCACTATACTCAAGATAATCAATGATCGCCATTAGTGTTTGGTGCATGACCTGTTTTGGAAGTATCCTTTTGAGTTTTCCAATTGTCAATAATTCTCCTGCTTTGCTTAAAGTTTCCTCTACCATTATGACAGTATTAAGCGTTGGGCTTCTTTGTTCGCTATACTCCCTTTTTCTCATTATAATTGTTTCTGGGCTCATTTTTACCTCATATCAAGTGATATGGTATCAACTGATATATAAATGTTTCGGTTTTATTGCTGTATATTCACTTAAGATTAGTATATTATTTTTTTGAACTTATCTTTAATTTTCCACCATGAAAATCTCAGAATATTTGAAAGTACAGACAAAAATAGGCTACCCATAAAGAACATTATTAAATAGAATATTGCACCAGCAGATGGACCAGATTGATTTACCATTTCTTGAAAAGTGCTATCTGTATTATTAATGATTGAACGAAAAAAATCGAATGCAATAAGAAAAAAGAACAACCCCCATGTTAAATCAAATGATGTTTTCCAAAACCCTCTTTCTTTTGCCTGTTCAATTTTTCTTAGTTTATCTTTCTTCTTGTAGGTTTTTCTCAATTCATCTGATTTATCTAACGCTTTTGTTCTTTCTTTTAATGGTAGTTTATTCCAGCAATCATCACATAATAATCTAGCCTCAGTATCATAACGTCTGTCTGCAAAAACCCCTAAAGTTTTTTGACACTTAAAGCAAGTTTCCATTTTATTAAACTATCTTGGGTTACATTTAACAAACTCAGATTGGTTATTGTATTCTGGTCGGCACAATGGGAATAAGAAAAAGCTTTGTTGCTTACATACCTTTTCATCAGGAATATTGCAATATTGTTCTTTTGCAATACTACAACTAGATAACAATACTAAAATAATGATAACCAGCATTAATATTGTATTTTTCTTCATTTTCAAAGTGAACATTAAACTTATATAACTATATCAATCATTAAAATTATTTTGATTTCTTTGCTTTTATGAGCCACAGTGCCAAACCTATTATTATCCAAAAAAATCCTCCAACAAAAGTGTAAATATCAATTAGACTTATTCTGACAATTATACCTGCTAATCCCATTGAAACAAAGATTATTCCAAGCCAAAATCTCCAATTTTCTTTATATTTTAGTTTATATTGATTTACAATAGATATTATAATCACTAATGCAAGAGTTAATAAAAAAGTCTGAACATCCTTATCATACATTAGGGAAACCATTATTAATTGATTTATCGTTGTAGTACTATTTAAGTTTTTTGGGAACAAACAGTAGTATGTTCCTGCCGAACTTAACATAACAAACAAATCAATGTTGTGTCTTCAAGAAATAAGCTCCTGCCAAGACACTCACAAAAGCAAGTGATAATCCCAGATAGCCCCAGAATTTTGAATAAATAAATCCAGTTGAACCCGCAAACAAAAATCCTGCACTAGCAACTAGCAATATAACCCCAAGACCTCTATGCAAAATATAGCTTAATAATCCCATTCCATATATTAGTATAGACCAGTATAAAAGTTTTTCGTCGTAAAGCCCCAACTCCCTCGTTTAATTTTTAAAAATATATTATTACTCTACTTCCCACATAAACCCTTGTTTTTCGATGGAGAACCTTTGGATAAAAATTTATTTTTAGTTTTGATTTTCTTTGATGGAAATTAAAATTCTCGTCGAGAAATCTATTAGAGGTCGGAGAAAAATGTCGTATAACGCTGTTATCTGTCCCGAGCGTCAGCGAGAGCCTGCAAGGCGTGGCAAAATCCAAAGGATTTTGAGTTGTGAGCCCGCGCGTACTAGAACTTTTATATACTTTGTAAATTTCTAATTCAGCATGAAGCTTATTTATAAAAATCCCCGAGAGATAAGAGGTTCTTATATTTGGAACGCCAATACTAAATTTTTATCAGAAGATGATTTGAAATCAAAATTAAAGAGTGATTTGAATGATAAAAAATTGTTGGAGAAATTGGTAAAGAAATATGGCAATAAATTATTTCTTGAGTCTGGAAGTAGGAAAGAAGATGAATTTTTTGTATGGTTTTCAAGGATTAAAGAATGGTCTAATCAGAAGAATGTTAAAACGAAATTTTCCATTCAGCCTACAAAATTAAATAAAGATAAAGAAAATGATAATTTAATAAATTTTTTTGATTTTTCAAGTAAATTGAATAAAAAATTTCAACTAAAAATTGATTTTAATTTTGATGGCTATGAAACAATTTTGGAAGTTAATCCAAACATAACCAAACCCTACAATAAAAATTCTAAATTGTACCAACAATATACTAAATCTGAAAAATATTTGGAGCAAACAAAGGGAATAAAGAAGTTAGCTAAAAGTATTGTTGGTAAGGAAACTGATTTTTTCAAAAAGGCAAGAAAAATATTTGATTGGATTATAGAAAATATAAGTTACAAATATCCTCCAGAAATAAGGGGCGTGATTCCTACATTAAAGAATAAATGTGGAGATTGTGGAGAATTCAATCACGTCTTTATTACACTTTGTCGAAGTCTA
>Ga0209542_10002359_pt1 | contig 42399 bp, 26 predicted proteins | sample RifCSPhighO2_01_FD_184028 | JGI IMG/M metagenome (GOLD analysis project Ga0209542, IMG submission 184028) | Soil microbial communities from Rifle, Colorado - Rifle CSP2_plank highO2_0.1 (SPAdes) (version 2) | ecosystem: Environmental > Terrestrial > Deep subsurface > Rock core/Sediment ... | reverse complement strand
TGAATACGAAGTAATAATCTGTGACGACTCAACAGACGACACTACAACTATTATTAATAGTTATATTAAAAATAACTGTGTCGCCCCTCGTAGCTTTAGCGGAGTGGGGTGGACATTAACTCAAGCAGAGGTGGCCCCGGGAGTGATATTAAAACACCTTCACAGAACAAGCAGGCAGGGGTTTAAGGGAGGGGCTTTGGGACTCGCCCTTAAACTTACAGACCCCAGGGCCGAGTTTATTTCTGTCTTTGACGCAGACTTTGTACCATATCCTGACACCCTGACGCTATTCCTTAAGTACTTTCAGGTAACGGCAGGGACACTGGATTTTAGTCAAGAGACTGAAAAACAGAAAAACTTAGAAACAGAAAAACAAGAAGAAAATCTTTCAGTCTTTCAGTCTTTCAGTTCTTCAGTGCAATCAAAGATTGCTGCTGTCCAGGGTTACCAGTGGCATGTATTAAATAAGAGCGAGAACTGGATAACCAGAGGGATAAGGAGTGAGTATTCAGGGTCCTACGTAATCGAAAGGAGCGGGGAGGAGATATACGGAGGATTGAAACAGATCTCGGGAAGTGTATATATGGTTAGACGTGACATTCTTGAGGAAATAGGCTGGGGAACTTCCATTACCGAAGACTTTGAACTGACCCTTCGACTATACGCTCAGGGCTACAAAGTCGTCTATACCCCCTACATCCAAGCTCCTGCCGAGTGCGTATCCACAATTAAAAGTCTTGTCAGGCAAAGAATGCGCTGGGCAGAAGGACACTCAAACAACGTTCGAAAAATGTTCACGAGACTATTATTTGGCCGCTGGATTGATTCGAACGTTGTAAATGACCAATTACTAATTACTAATGACAAATCAATTAGAAATTCTAGTAAAAAGTGGATTCCTTCCCCCCTTACTCTTTTAGAGAAACTCGAGTTTCTATATTTGAGCCCCTATTATTTACAGGCCTTCTTCTTCCTAATTGGCACCCTCTCCTGGCTAATCTCTGAAACCGTCTTTAAAACCCACTTGCCCTTCTGGACAGAGCTCTGGGGCTGGAGTCTGGTCTTAACCAACTTACTTGCCTTACCTCTAATGAATGCAGTGGGACTATTTCTTGAGGAATCGGAAGAGAAAGACTATGCGGGTCTTGCCTCATTTGTGGCATTATCCTACATTCTCGTTCCCTTCCAAGCCTACGCCTCCTTAAAAGGTTTCCTGGAGTCTTCTGAAGGACCCTGGTTCAGAACCCCCAAGACAGGACGGATCACAGACATATTCACCAGGGGCAGATTCTACAGATTCATACAAGGGATACTGCCAGGTAGAACAGGGAATAGGGTACAGGGTATAGGGTCTAGTTCAGAACAACTAATCCCTAACCCCTACAACCCTGCCTTGCCGGCAGGCAGGCTAAACCCTAATCCCCTAAACCCTTTCTCAATTCATCCTCGTAGAATTAAGTGGGTATCAAAGGCGACTCTGGCAGTACTTCTGGTTGTAGTTGTCTTTTTAAATAACCTTGCCTTTTTTGCAAATACAACTAACGCCCAAGCCGCAGATCCGGGAATTGAACAACAAATAAACATCATCGACCAGGAATACTCAACCACCTCAACTTCCTCCGCTCCCACCGATAATTCCCTGGGCTATATCTATTGGGACAGCGCTAAATACTCCGGAACAAGAACCATAAACTTGGACATCGTCGGCAGAACCTCGGCAACCAGCGCCCAGATGATTGCGGCCCTATATGACGATTCGGGAGGTATAGTTTCCCAAAGCAAGGCAACCATAGGCAATGCCAATAAAATTGCTACCCTCGACGGGTGTCCCGAGTGTAACGCTACTGGTGAGATGATTTATACCCACGCCATTGTCCTTGATTCAAGCGGATATCCAGTAATTTCATATATGGACGCTACGAATGATGATTTGAAGCTCATTCACTGCGGAAACGCCAACTGTACCAGCGAAAATGTCATTACCACCGTCGACGGCTGTTCAGGCTGCAACTTAAACGGAATTGTCGACAAACACTCGTCAATGTTCCTTAATGCCTCGGGAAACCCGGTCATTGCCTACCATGATGGTACCAACAACGACCTCAAACTCGTTGTTTGTGGGGACGCCAACTGTGCAAGCGGAAATACTTACCAAACTGTTGATGGTTGCGCTGTTTCTCCCTGTGCTAACACTGAAAGCTTAGGTACATACGCTGCCATGGTTCGGGACTCGCCCACCACTTATAAACCGGTAATTGTCTACTACAGTGATGCTGTTGACGATCTGATGTTTGTCGTCTGTGCTAATGAAGATTGTTCCTCAGGAAGTAATACCTACGTACGCTTAGACGGTTGTGTTAGCCCAGGCTGTGGTAATCCTGGTCAATCACAAAATAAAGCAGTCGGTCAATATGGCTCCATCCAGCTGGATTCAAATAATTATCCGGTTATTTCTTATAGGAATTCGGGCGATGATGACTTAAAACTGGTTCATTGTGGAGACGCAACTTGTACACCTGGATCTGCAACGTTCACTTTAGTAGATAACGGCGCTAACAGCCTTGATTCCGCAGGTATTTATACTTCTCTAAAATTAGACTCCAGTGGAAATCCAGTTATCAGTTTTGGCAGAGGTACGTTCGGAACTAATATAGACTTAAGATTTGTCCATTGCAATGACGCCAATTGTGTAAGTGAAACTCCGATTTACCTTGACGGTCAAGGCTCTGGGTCAAATTGTGCTTCGGCAACGGGCTCTGACTGCGATGATGGGGACGTCGGTTGGTACAATAAGCTTCAGCTCGATACTACTGTCAACCATTACCCGATCATTTCCTACCGGTCTCAAACAGCGGGCGATCTTAAAGTTATCCATTGTAGTGACGCCAACTGTTCGGGAAACAACGAAAGCGTCATACGAGTAGACGGCTGTACCGGTTGTGATACGGATGGCAGCACTCCCCAAACGGGCACTGGAGCATATACGGCCTTAGTTCTGGATTCGAGCGGATACCCGGTCATTAGCTATAGAACCGTCAGCGACTCCGTAGACTTAAAAGTTGTGCACTGCGGAAATGATAACTGCAACCCTACAGGCAGTGGCCAAACTGACCCTACCAATAACCAAAGGGCAGAGAGTATGGTCTTTACCCCCAATTTAACAGGAGGAGCAACAACCAGAACCTTAACAGTCAGAGTCTGGGTAACCTCAGGAACAGGCTATATCAGGGCCGCGAGGCTAAGAATAATCCAGAATGACGCAACCAGGATAACCGACACCCAAACCCAGATTGAACTTGGAGACGACCAAACAATTACTGCCACCAGCTATGGAGAGCTTACCAACCCTAAATATTATTTACTTGATAGAAACGTCTATTCAGGAACCTGGGGGACAGACACCAAAGCATACTTTGAAGCTTCTCTTAAAGGAGAGGGCTCACAGGGAGACGGGAGGGTTTGGTCATCCGGCTTTGAACTCAATAGCGCCACAGTAGGCGTTGAGTTTACGGACATTACTTGTCAGGGAGCCAGTTGTACTACGGCGGCAACAGTTCAGTCGTCAACTGTCAGAAGCGGCACTTATGCGGGCAGAAATAACGAATCTGCGTCCAACTCCCGTTTTGTCCACCAGTTTCAAACCGCAGCCTCAACTAACAATTACGTCCGAGCTTATTTCCGGTTTGCTTCATTTCCCAATGACGACATGAGAGGCATCCTGGGAGTGGGAACCTCTGCCAACTACGGCGAGATCAAGTTCGACAACGTCAATAACACTCTGGAACTGCATCGCTGTACTAATGCACTTTGTACAACCAGCACCCAGTTGGGCAGTGATTCATCAGCCCTCTCTACTGGGACCTGGTACAGAGTTGAACTTCACGCCGATGCGACCAAAAGTGACGGCGCAGACATTCTCGAGGCTAGACTCGAGGGAACAACTTTTGCCAGCTCGACCGCCGAGACTTTAGCTAACATGAATAAAATTATATTTGGCGCCCTACCCACACCGGATAACAGCGTGACCATGGATATGTATACCGACGATGTCGCCATAAACGATTCAACAGGTGGTTGGCCTGGGCCGGGGAAAATAATCCACCTTAAGCCCAATGCAACAGGAGACAACGAACTTTGGACAATAGGCGGATCGAGCCCCCAGTCAACGAACTGGCGAGGCGTTGATGAGGTGCCCCCAAATGACGGCACCGATCTCAACTATTCACACACCATAGAACAGGTTGACGACTTTAGAGTTGAAGACTCAAGCCTAGCTTCCAACGACGACGTCAATGTCGTTTCTGTCGGTGTCAGGTTTAATGGGGCAGGGGCTTCTGCCAACGATTCCTTTGTCGTACGGATTAAAGATTCCCCGAGCGGAGCCGCTGAAGGAGGCTCTGCTATTGCCCCCAGCGACGCCACTTGGAAAACCAACGTCGACTCCGGCGATATACTTTATCCATTGACTATATACGACCTTCCGGGGTCATCTACGACCGAGTGGTCCGATGGCACGCTTGACACGGCTCAAATCGGATACCGGTTATCTTCCGTTTCAAATAATGCGGCCCAAGTCTCAACCGTCTGGATGTTGGTTGACTATACACCAAACGCAGACATTGTGGGAATTTCTGCCCAGGCAGAGTTACAACAATGTGATGAATCAACAGGTTGTGATGCAGCCAATGAATGGACCGAGGTCACCAATTCGCCTATCTCCACTCTAACCTCTACTTTCCAGCGGGTTAGGTCAATTGATATCTCATCAGGATTGACCGACGACCGCAGGCTTAGGGTTGCTGTTAAGAGGTCATCTGCCTCGGGAACAATAAAGATTGCCAATGCAAAGCTTATTATCGAGCAGTCAGAAACAGGGGGCATTACCAAACTCGAGCTTGTTCATCAATATATCAATAGCAATACCTCGGAAACCGCAACTTCATTAACTGCCAAACAATTTTACAATGAATTTGACGACGATAACTTTGTGGGAGGAACATTCACTTACTATTACGAAGCAACTATGTATTGTACAACCGGCTGTACGGGAACGACTGATTTATATAATGGAACTTCTACTATTACAAATAGCTCTATCACCACCACCAGCGAAACCCCAACCAGAGTCAGGTCCGGCTCCGACCTTTCTTCTGGAATGCCGACAACCGCCACAAACTTAGACACCAGACTCCAGGCAACCTCGGGCGATACCACTTATGCCAATTCCAGCTGGCTCATTATCCAAGTATCAGGCCTACAGGTTCCGGAGAATCTTTTGCTTTTCCTGCCCTTTGTCCTTTTTCTACCAAAGATATTGGCAAAAGGCACCTTTAGGTTTCCCAACTTTAATCCCGTATCTTTTCTCCCAAAACAGGAAGACTTCAAAAGAAGGAGAAATCTATGGAGGCGAGAAATACTTAGCCGCTAACGATCCCGTATCGTCAAACGTATGCGTAGAGCTTTGACTACTATTTGTACTCCGAATAAAGTCCGTATTTTCGGATTTTAGGTATTTTAGAGTTAGAAAAGGAACGAAATTAAAAAGAAGCCAACGAAAAATTACACTTCTGGAATAGCAATCACCTTATAATATAATATCCTAAGAACCCCATAGCATATTTTGAAGCTAGAAAATTATGCTTATCTTGAAAACTAGGATTGAAACGGCTTTTGACTACAAGGCTAAATTAATTTGACTTGACAGTGTTAGGATGGTTTGGCACACTTATGTGTAGTTCATATATGTCTTTTTCTGCCCAAGATAAAGTCCGTATAGTTTGTGAAGTGCTTAGGGGTGGGATTTCACCCTCTAGCATTTCTAAAAAATACTCAGTTCCAGTTAGAAGCCTATATAGATGGATAGAAATTTATAAGAAAGCCCCTTCTTTTCATAAAAAAAGGAGTTTGACCCCTAAATATGTCTCCGGCCAGCTCCACCCCAGAAGTATTAGCCTAAAAACCCAAAAGCAAATCAAGAGAATTATTTTTAAATACCCCTCTTGGGGGTGTAGAAGGATAAGCTTAGAGCTTTTCAAAATGGGGCACAAGCTGGGTTATGCAGGAGTCAATAGTTATTTAAAGAGGATTGGGGCGGAGAAGGAAGAGGAGAGGGTACTTTATAAAAAGCTTTGGGCAGGGCCCGGAAGAATTGAGGCGACCATAAAGCTCTCCATTGTACGAAAAATAGTTAGCGGAGAAACAATCGCAAATATATCAAAAGGATACAATATTCCCAGGCGAACAATTCAAAGGTGGCTAAAAACTTATAGAGATGCAGAAAATGTTGATATATTGGGTGCTAATCTATTCAAAGAGGCGTATGCAAGGGGCATAGAGCACCCCAAGGCAATATATCCAAAGATTGAAGGTAAAACGCTAGATTTGGTTAGAGCTAATCCCGGGCTTTCGGTTCATAGGCTGACAGAGTATCTTCCAGCCTCGTCTTGGACAATTTGGAAGATTCTCGAAAAGCACAATTTAAATCTTTACAGCCAAAGACTTGCATTTGCCAAGCAGGGATTTACCGAAAGGAAACTGCCCGTACCGTCGTTTTTGGACAGGATTCGTTCCGTCTGGCAAGAATTTATTCCGTCCCTGGCCCCGGCTCCGCCTCCGCCTCCATCTCTACTCAAACCCTTCCTTGCGTCCGCCTTTGCCTCTTTCGCAACTTCTTTCCTATTAATCTCTTGGATTTCCATACTTGGAAAAAGCGGCTCTTTTGTAGGTGTTCTGGGCCTTACTTTTGCCAGCCTTGCTCTCCTCATGGGCTCTTTCTTTTTCCTCTACTCTCTTAAATACTATCTAACTTTGGCACTAGTCCTGTCATTCAGCCAAGAAGGAAAAGGGGAAGGGGAGATTGGGATTGAAGTCAGAGGCAAAAGTCTAGTAGGTTGGCTTTTAGGTCTGGGCGGCGGGAGGGCAAGTGAGCATAGGGCCGCCAATTTGACAAAAGCCGGAGGACTGGAAGCAAATCTTGAGCATGTAAAATTAACTAGACACCCTTTTGTTTCCATCCACATCCCTCTTTATAACGAGAAGAATGTGGTTGAAAGACTAATCAACGCCTCGACCAGTTTTGACTATGAAGGGGAATATGAGGTAATTCTCTGTGACGATTCAACTGACGAAACAAGTACTATTATTAGGGAGTATCAAAAGAAGTTTCTTGGAAAAGGAGAGACCCTTAAGGTTGTAACCAACAACCAAGAAGGATGGAGCATATCCCAGGTAGAGGTTTCTCCCGGAGTTACCCTAAAACACCTTAAGAGAACCTCCCGAAAAGGATTTAAAGGTGGGGCCCTTCGGCTGGCGCTTAAACTCTGCGACACTCGTACTGAATTTATCAGCGTCTTTGACGCAGACTTTGTGCCGTATCCGGACACTCTGGAGCTGTTTTTGAAATATTTTCAAGTTACGGCTGGAACACTGGACTTCAAGTCAAGAAATCCAAAATCCCAAATCCTAAATTCTAAACAATATCAAAATTTAAATGATCCAAATTCAAAACAGTTTAGAGATTTGGATTTAGAGTTTGGAGTTTCCCGCAGCAATATTGCTGCGGTGCAAGGTTACCAGTGGCACGTTTTAAACAAATCAGAGAACTGGATAACCAGGGGAGTAAGGAGTGAATATGCAGGAAGCTACGTTATTGAAAGGAGTGGAACTGAAATCTATTCAGGCCTTAAACAAATCTCAGGGTCAGTCTATATGATCAGAAGAGATGTCTTAGAAGAAGTAGGCTGGGAAACTTCAATCACCGAGGACTTTCAGTTAACTCTCAAGCTATATGAAGCTGGCTACAAGGTAGTCTATACCCCTTATATCCAAGCCCCTGCCGAGTGCGTCTCCACAATTAAAAGGCTGGTCAGGCAAAGAATGAGATGGGCAGAGGGACACTCAAACAACATTAAAAGGATGTTTGTGAGACTGATGTTTGGTCATTGGGAAGAGAAGACGGTAGAAGATGGAGGGTCGAAGATGGTAGTAGAGGGTGGAAGATCGAATGTAGAGAATCAATCTTCTAATAGGCAATTTATTCCTTCCCCCCTTACTCTTTCAGAGAAGCTCGAATTCCTATACTTAAGTCCCTACTACCTCCAGGCCTTCTTCTTCCTAATTGGTACCCTCTCCTGGCTCATCTCTGAAACCGTCTTTAGAGCCCACCTGCCCTTCTGGACAGAGCTCTGGGGCTGGAGCCTGGTCTTAACCAACTTACTTGCCCTGCCCCTAATGAATGCAGTGGGACTATTTCTGGAGGAATCAGAAGAGAAAGACTATGCCGGCCTGGCCTCATTTGTGGCATTATCATACATTCTCGTTCCCTTCCAAGCCTACGCCTCCTTAAAAGGCTTCCTGGAAAGAAGCGAAGGACCGTGGTTTAGAACTCCCAAGACAGGGCGTATTACGGATATATTTGCCAGAGGCAGATTTTACAGATTCATATCCGGAATACTTCCGGGTAGAACAGGGAATAGGGTACAGGGTATAGGGTATAGTGCACTAAACCCTAACTCCCTAAACCCTTATCTTTCCCCCTCCACTGCCAATTCTCGCTTTGACAACTTCAATATAGTTCCGAGAAGAAAAAAATGGGTGGGAAGATTAATATTAAGCTTTTTGTTAATTCTTACCGTATCTGTCTATTCTGTAACAAAGGGTGTGCCCGAGGTCTTGGCTACCAATCCTTCATCGTGTAACGGTACAAACTGTACCTTTTATTTGCACGATTCAGCCTCGACCACGTTAACCGGCACAACGGCGGAGTGGAAACTCGACGTTTCTGCGGATGTGACAGACAGTACCACTACAGTAATAAGTGTTAACAATAAGTTAACAGAACCCTTGTGGTTTCAATACAAACCGGGAACTACCAATTCTACAGCTGAATCAGCACAAAGCTGTTCTTCTAATACCCCCGATAATGCCGGCTGGTTTTTTGATACACCTTTTCAATCAGGAGGGTCTATTCCCGCAGGTACCTGGTCCTTTTATTACAACGAAACTGACAACCGCTCCGGGAACGTGGGAAATATGACAATATGCGCCTGGGACGTAACCGTATCCGGCGGTGTAATTAATACCTCTTCTCTCCTTTTTGAGGTCAGTCATTCGGGTCTAGATACTCTAGACCATTGGGACGCGGCGGTAAATAATACTGTTTTTGCATTCGGTGGATCAATTTACTCACTTTCTGCCGATCACTATCTTTATGTTGAGTATTTTAGCTCTTTGACAACTATATCCAGTGCTGGTCCTTCAACAAATTACACATCAACCCTAAGAACAGGCCCAACCTATGGTGATCCCAGAATTATTACTCCCCAAATTACCATTCCCGAAAACGCAATCTTTTTACTCGTCGTTGTGCCTTCGATTCCCTTTCTGGTTATTTGGATTAAAAAGAGTAGATCAAATGGTAAATCGTTTTCAGAATAATATTTGATGAAACAAAAAAAAGTATTTATCTACATATTGGCGGGTTTTTCTTTGGTACTCGTAAGCTTACCTTTCGTAGTTTCTGTTAATGAATTATTAACAAAGATTATCGAAAGAAACATTGCTTATATATGGATTCAAGACTATATTGTTCCCCTTGAGGCCAAAATGATGGGGGCGATACTAATTCCTTTTGGATATGAATACGGTTTTGCTCCTGCCAATTCGTCAATTGTAGTCAATGGTTTAAGCATGGGAATTACCTGGAACTGTCTTGGTTGGCAATCATTCTTGCTTTTATTTGTAAGCCTTGTTGTTGGTTTCAGAGGTAAGTATACGAAGATTTCAATACTGGAATCCTTAGGGATCGGAATCCTCGGTACCTTTTGGCTCAATATCTTAAGAATGCTTTTTACAATACTTCTGGCTGTCCATGCACCACCATTTTTTAGAATCATCTTCCACGACTATCTGGCAGCAGGAACAACTCTTATTTGGCTATTCTTCTTTTGGTGGTTTTCGTACTCCTTCGTCCTTGAAGAGAGAAAGCCCATTGTTCAAGTGAAAGCCATTAAAGTCTGAGTCTCGCCCCGCACTTTCGCCCCTGCGACGCCCGCCTGCAACTGCGTAGCTGTTGGCGGGGGAGCAAATAAGAATAGTGCTGGGGTGGTTTAGTTATTCCTATGTGTTGGAGGCGAAAGAAAAGGAAATCGGGATATCGGGGAATCAGGGATAAGAACCCGTGCTTCGCACAGAACCTTGCGACATTCGTCGTAGGATTCAGAATATCAGGGGACCAGGTTCTCATTTTCCCTGATAACCTAATAGCTTTATCTCTATCTCTGGTATCCTGGTTTTCTGGTCACCTAAATGTTGCGGGGCCGGGGGTAGCGAGTAGAATAACGATCCCGTATCGTTACTACAAATATCGCTTGTGGCAAGATGTGAAAAAAGAGTTATATAATAAAGGCAATTTAAAGTGGAGCAAATTCCCAAGGAAAGTGAAACAATAGCCGCTAAGCGCAGCCTTCGACTTGCGGAAAAGTTCAGACGGGCGGGAGAGGGCTTCAGGGACAAAAATTCCTGGTGGAGTAATGGGCCGCTTGAGCTTTTAGGATTAGTATTTGTTTTCTTACTCAACTTTTATCTAGTCATCAATTTTTTTGGGACTTCCGCGCCCGACATTCCATATTCGGGTCCGGTTATCCCCCTTTTTGCTAAGGGGATTGAGCTTTTTAATGTCCCAATTGCATATTCAATCCAAATAGTGAATGCAACTTTTCATCTTTTTTTCCCGTTCACTTTTTATTTACTTGTCAAAAAGATTTCGGGGAGGAAGTTGATAGCCTTTTTAGTAATCCTGATTGCTTCGTTGACAGTCTATCCGTTTGGTGTTGTCAGAATAACGGGTAGCTTTATTGGGGGGGACGGACCGCACATGGCAAGCCTTACTTTAGTGCCCTTAGCCATTTATGGACTATTAGGGTTTATTAGGGAGGGTGGGGTAAGGAATCTGGCGATTGCTTCGGTTGCCTCAGGAGTAATTGCCCTAATTTCCCCGTTCGGATTTTTGACATTCGCCCTATTTGCGGGTATTACGGCTTTCTCCGAGATGTTGCTGGGGACCGGCAGGCTTAAAGTTTTTCGACTTCTAATTGTTTTTATTTTTGCCGGCGCTCTAAATTCATTTTGGTATAACCCGGCATTTTTTTATTGGATGATAACGGGGCCGATGGGGGAGGATATTAGGATTACTATCGCAAGACTTATTCCAATTTCCTTCTTTATTATTCCAATATTGGGAGCATTCGGTTTCTTGCTTTTTGACAGAAGGCCAAACCTACAACCCGTATTTTTAGCTAGCTTCTATACAATTGTATTTGTGCTCATAGTAGTCGCCGGGGGTGGAATACTTCCTTCTCATCCTTCACGTTATGCCGCGGAACTCGGAATTTCTCTTGCATTTCTTTTAGGCGTGGGGATAGTCAAACTTATGGAATTTTTGAAGTTTGGCGCGAGTCACGAGCCCAAAAAAGTCAGTAAAGCGTTATTTGCCAACGGACTGCTTGCGTGCGTTTTTGTGGTTTTGGTGTTAGGCATAGTCCTGGGTCGGGGCCAACTACTAAGCGCCGAAGAAAGTGTTTTGGGTATTTGGACGGGTTTTGATAAGGGAGAGATTTGGACTTCGAGGGATAACTTTAGTGGCATCTCGTCTTTTTTAGGTTATTCGATAACGGGTTCTGCAATACTTGCCCTTACCATTCTTGGAATTAAATCAAGACAAGAGGTAGCCAGCTAAAAACTCCTTATTGATTAAGGCTTATTGTAAGCTTATTCTTGTTCCGACGAGCTAAACAAAAAGCGACGATCTTTCTTTATGGTTAAGAAAATATCCAAGATTGCCATTTTCCACTGTGGATTTATCTATACCGGGGGAGGGGAAAGGATTGTCCTTGAAGAGATAAGCGGCTTAAGAAAAAGAGGATACCAGGTCGAATGTTTCGTCCCTACCTATGACCCAAAGTTGAGTTACCCCGATATTATAAAAAAATACAGGATAAAGACTTTATTACCGCAGCTACCTAGGTTTATTCCTTTACGATTTGCCATCCAGTTGGTTTTAAGTTGTCTTTTTGCCCCGTTTTTTGTCTATCGCTTCAGAGATTTCGATTTTTTTATAGGAGCCAATCAACCAGGAGCTTATATTGCCTGGGTGGTTGCCCGGTTGTTGGGTAAGCCGTATGTAGTATACCTTAGCCAACCGAATAGAGTTCTATACCCCAGAGATCACGAAGATTGGCAAAACGTTCGTGACTATTATTTTCTCTTTCGATTTATCAATAAGTGGTTTAGAAATTTTGTTGTTAATTTGGACAAACGGTCCATAACGAGCGGAAGCAATCTCTTTATCAACGGCAGCTTCGTGGCGAAAGAAATAGTAAGAATATATGAACCCAAAAAGTGGACAGATTGTATGGGAGGGGCCAATTTAGCGCCCAAATCTGTACTGAATAACGACAGGTATAAAGGTAAATTGCGTATTAATGAATGTGAGATTGGTAAACCGTATATCCTATATACGTCGCGCCATGAACCATGGAAGAAATTCGACTGGGCGGTGGAGGTAGCCAGTAAGGTTATTGAAAACTATCCGGATTTAAGATTGGTTATACCGGGTACGGAAACTAATGTTACACCAAAGTTAAAAGATTTGGCTAAAGGATTTGGTATAAAGGATAAAGTAATCTTTACCGGACCTATTAAGCAAAAGCAGCTTTGGGAATTATATCGAAATGCCGCGGTTTATATTTTTACCTCTCCTAAAGAAGATTTGGGCATTGTCGTTCAGGAAGCCCAGGCGGCCGGGACACCGGTTGTTGCCTGGAATTCCGGCGGGCCGACGGTTACCGTAGTAAGCGGGGAAACTGGCTACTTGATTGATCCCTATTCCCTTAAGGAAATGGCGGAGAAAATCGTCTATTTATTGAAAAATCCTGCTCTAAGAAGAACTTTAGGAAGGAATGCTTGGGAACACATAGCTAAAAATTATTCTTGGGAGAGGCACATTGATATATTGGAGAAGGAATTTAAAAAAACACTTTAGGCTTTTCGTATAAAATCTCTGATTTTTCGAGAAAGTTCGAATCTACTTAAGCCGATTTTTGCTAGAATCGGGGGGTTAATTTCTGCAACAATAGGGATATTTTGCGGCCGCTGCTTAACAGCGCTGATTGTAGCTCCTAATGAACCTTCAATATTTTGGCTAATTACCTGATTTAGTTCATCACTATTTCCTATTTGAAAGTGAACCTCTTTTGTATAAGGTAACAAACTGGTGAATACTTCTCTCCATCGCCTTCTATCTATTTTTTGTTGGTTAAGATACTCCCAAAATTTTCTTTGACTGACGTCTAAAACTAAACCTCTTTGAACAGGAGATCCTTCTACCCAGTCAATTAGGCTTTGCGGAGAGGCACCACAATAGGGTTGAACCTCTAGAAATGGTCTTTGGAATAAAGATGTATCTTCTAGCCAATGGAATACAACCGGCGCAGAATAAACCGTTTCCAAACCTTGGAGAGTTTTTCCTGTAACTTTCTCGCTTGGAAAGACTGACCTAAAAAGAGCCGATCTTAGTGTAACGAGGTGGCCAACGTTCGTATCAGCTGAAAGTTGATGTTCGACTTCAGCTCTACGATCTCTTTTCCAGCTGTCATGAAAGGAATTTATTTGAGGCCTGGGGGCGGAAAGTTCTTGATATTTTTGAAATTCCCAACAGACAGAAAAACCCGGAAGTATTTCAAGGCCTTCAAATCCATTTTTTCTAGCAAATTCGGTAGACCAAGCCGTGGGCATAAAAGAAAACAAAGGCCAAAGCGATGCGGTCGATAAACTAATTTGTAAATCTTTTCTTTCAGTCATGCCTAAATTTCAAGGGTATAATAGTCCTGTAATGCAAAGAAATCAAATTAATATTGAGTTTTTGCCAACATGGAGATTTGTCTGGGAGATGAAGATTGCCTGGCAATGAAGATTATGTTTAATGGGTAAGAATAAACCCGCCATCAATAAATACTTCTTGGCCTGTTATATATCCGTTAGTTGCTAGAAACACTGCAGCGTCTGCAATTTCTTCAGGTAAGCCGTGCCTACCCAGGGGAATATTGAGTTCTTTTGCTTTTTGAAGGTCGTTTGCGTCCGTTATGTCCCTGTTCATACCTGTGTTTCTTATTGCCCCTGGAGCAATTGCATTGACTCGGATGCCATACGGAGCAAGTTCCAAAGCCCAACACTTGGTAGCACCTACTAGACCTGCTTTTGCAGCCATGTAGTGAGAGCTTTTGGGATCTGGAATCTGGGAGTGCACAGAAGTAATATTTATTATTGAGCCTTTCCATTTGCTCTCCGTCATTTTTTTTGCAACAGTCTGGGTTACTAGAAACGCGCTAGTTAAGTTTGTATCAATTAACCCCCTCCATTTATCAGGGGCATCCGTATCAAGGAGACTAACAGGATAGGTGATTCCGACGTTATTCACCAGGATGTTAATCTGCCCCCATGTTTTAACGACTTTATCAACCACTGGGCCTATCAGAGCTTCCTGACGGACATCAACGTCAAAAGCCTGTGCTTGGCCATCTTTTTGAGAGATTTGCTTTACGACCCTTTTCGCAGCCGGGAGATCGATATCTAATATAGCTAACTTAGCCCCTTCTTGGGCAAATCGAAGTGCAATTCCGCGTCCAATTCCTGAAGCGCCTCCAGTTACAATTGCCACTTCGTCCTTTAATCTTAATTGTTCTTTTGAAGCAGGTTTTTCAGGAGACATGGAGATATTATAGAATATTAGGATGGGCATAGAAAGGGAGACCACGATTATTTCTTCTGGGAGGAACTTTTTTCCAAAAGGTGCATTTTTTTATTCCACTAAAAGGATTGCGGAATTGGCGAGGAACGTTGGGTATGAAGGGGTTGAGTTTTTACCAACCTGGAGATTTGTTTGGGAAATGAAGCGATATGGAAAGTTGCTGGCGCCGGAGGGGATGGTTGCTTCCGGACACAGAGATTGGCGATTTGATAGGGTAATGCAGGCGATAAACGAAGGTAAACCCTCATGGCTATATCAGTTCAAGACCAAAGGAGATTTGTTGTTTCCGCCTTCCAGCCTTTGCCGAGAAGCGCTCCAGCAATTTCAGAAAGTATATAGAGTTGCTGTTTCGACAATTCACTTTAATGATACCAAGAATTTTTCTCCGGTTATGCTTGAAATTATAAACAAGAGGGAAAGCCTGGGGTATATCGACCTGATGGAGTGGTTAAGAGAGGATCCTAAAAATAGAGGAGTGGTTTTGGATACCGATAAGATTTCTCTTTGGCTTGAGGATAATAATTTGGCAGATGATAAAGATAGAATTATTTCAGAGCTTATTCCCTTTACGTCTGAAATTCACTATAGAAGTTTTTTGGAAAGATACCCTGGCAGGCAAGAAAGAAGTGGAAAAAATCTTCAGACAATTTTGAGCTTGGGTTTTAAAGGAAGGGTAGTTGTTGAATTCGGCTGGCCAGATATGGAGAATTCGCCATTCGGACTATTTAAAGAAGATCTAAATGTTTTTAAGAAAATTCATAAAAGGCTTATAGCCTTCGTTCGTAACTTCTGATAAATTAGAAGTGACATGTCAGTAGGACTAATAGACAAATTATTGGGAGGGCAGGAAGAGCTCGATAAAGAAATTACGGGGAATCAAGAAGAAGGGGAGGGCGACGAGTCAAAAAAAGTAAAAAGTAACTTTCTTGAATTGGGGCTGATTTTTATTTTGGCGATAGTTCCACGCCTTTTATATATCTTTGTTTTTTCGGATCCCAATTTTACCGGCTGGTATACAGACGTATTCCACCATTGGCAAATTGCCTTTTTATCAAAAGAAATCGGCTTTCACCAAGGGTTTTTGCGGCTTTGGGATTTTAAAGGAATGGAGTTTTTTTGGGGACTATTACACCCCCTGGTTCTGGTTATCCTTTTTTACATTACCGGCTCGATAAGTATTTTGATACCCAGGCTTCTTTCAACTTTTGGTGGCGCCCTATCAATTGTTTTGCTCTTTTTATTGATGAGAAGGTATTTTAACCAGGCCACTGCCTGGGCAACGGCGATACTAGCTTCCTTTTTCCCCTTGACCCTATTTAGCAATACCACCGGTATGCAGGAAGAGCTAGCCATGCCGTTTTTATTGGGGGGGATGCTTCTTTGGCCGAGCTCGCCGGTCTTAATTGGTCTATTTTTTGCTCTGGCTTCTATGGTCAGGGCCGAATACTGGCTGTTTGCTTTGGGTTTGGCTTTTTCGACTCTATTTTTTCGAAAACATCGAGACAAGGCTTTGGTTCTGATTCTTTCCTACCTCCTTTTTATAGCTATTTATATGAAATATCTGGCCAATCATACAGGCAACTGGATTTACCCCATTTATTGGAATTTCTTGGCGTCGGTTAAGGGCGAATGGTTTTTAGACTTGCCGATAGTCGGTGAGAAATTGGTTGCTCAAACGATTTCCCGCGGCATATTTGCCTTTGGGGTATTGGGGGCCTTGGTAACTTTAATAAAAAGGTCAAAACACATGCTTTTGTATCTTTATGGATTTGGAAATATAGTTTTTATCGGTTTTATGGTAGGTTTCGGTTCATATGTTAAGGGCTACATACCCAGGTTTTGGGTAGACAGACTCTATAATTGGCCTTATTTATTCGCGATGATACTTATCGTGATTGCCCTTTTTTATTATTTGCCTAAACTGGCTGGGAAACTGTCTACAACGGTCTATGTTTTTTCTTGGCTACTACTACTAACGGGCTTGGTTGTCAGTCAGATTATCTGGAAACCAATTAATTTTTTCATGCAACCGGTAGCGGCGATTTATAAAAGCGAAAAACATTGGGCGGCTCAAATTGCCGGTGCTTATCAAGACGGAACGATTCTTTTACCGGAAGACAGGCCCTATATAACTTACTTTTTGGCGCATGATTACAAAATTCCTGGCAAAAATATGGAGGGACAAATGTTTGATCCTTTCTTTTATTTCAAGGATCAAGAAAATCCGTTTTCCAATTGGGGCGAAGAGAGAAAAATTGTCTTGGATTGGCTAAAGAGGGATAATATAAAACTTTTAGTTTTGACAACTCCGAAGTCTACTTATCAGGGACTGATAGACCGGGAGCCTGATCTATTTAAAAAATTACCATCAGAACAAGAAATTCTTCTATATGAAGTGAACATAAAATAAAGTGCTAGGTTATAAGTTTGATTACGAAAAAAAAGTTTGGGGTGGAGATATTATTCGCTTACGACCGATATATTTCCGGGCCTCCCGTTTGAAATATGCGCTAAAAGAACTCGCCAAGGTTAAGGGAAAAATATTGGATTTAGGTTGTGGGGTGGGGGATTTTTCGGAAGCAATCGGATTTTACCGGCCCGATTTGGGGATATATTCGGTAGACATTTCGGCTCACGCAATTGCTCTAGCTAATAAAAGAGGTCTTAAAGCGAAATTTAGCGTGGCCGATGCCCACCATTTACCCTTCAAGGACAATTATTTTGATGCTGTTGTTTGTTTTGACCTAATTGAGCACGTTAAGTCTCCTAAAAAGGTTTTAGAGGAGATAAACAGGGTGCTTAAGCGGGGCGGGCTCTTTCATACCTTTATTCCAACCGAAGGCAATGTTTATTCTTTACAGGGTGCGCTTATCGCCTTGGGTTGGAAAGCCAAGGAGAAGTATGGTGCTCATCCGCATCATTTTCCACCCAATGAGGTTAAGTCTTGGGTGAAAGGGGCCGGTTTTACGATAATTAAGTTGCGCTGGGGGGAACACTTGGTCAATCAAATAATTGAAATAATCTATTTTAGTTTATTGGAAATAAGAGGAAGAAATGTATCCTCGAGTGTTGAGGGGTATTTGGCGCGCACCAAGGCTAGGCCCTTAATTAAGATTATCATCTTAGTAAGGAACGTTTTGGCAACACTTTCTTATTATGAAACAAGTTTTTTGTGGTGGTTTCCGGGATTAGGCTTACATATCACATGCCTAAAGGATTAACCTATGATGCTCTTAACTATTCCGATTTTCAGGCGAGATTCTATGATGTCAATCCGCCCCTAACGCCCTGGCCGGAAATATTGATCGAGAGGGGACTAACGCTTCTTTATAAACCACGAGAGATATTTTTGAAGAAGGAGATTGATAAATTACGCCTAAAATCGGGCGATAAACTCTTAGAGGTCGGTTGCGGGCAAGGAGTTTTTTTAAAAAGAATAGTTAAAACCTACGGGGTTGACGCCGTTGGCGTGGACGTTTCTGAAAAATCTATTAAATACGCCCGTCAAAATCAAAAAGGGCGACTTGTTGAATTTGTGGTAGGCGACGCATTAAATTTACCCTTTCAAAATGATTCCTTTTCTGTGGTAATATCCTTTGACCTACTGGAACATATAGCCGATCAAGAGAAGGCGGTTGAAGAGATGACGAGAGTCTTGAAACCGGAAGGTTTGTTAATAATTTATTCTTTAAACAAAAGATATAAATATACTCTTGATTGGCTTCGTGAGGCGTTGGGTTTTGATATTTTTTCCAGAGCCGCCCACAAAAAAGATCTGCTCATTGATACAGAGTTCCTAAAGAGGGAGTTACAAGAAAAAGGAATGAAAATAGCAGATTTCAAATTATTTGACGCCTTTTTCGTCTTAGCCCTGGATGAATTTATCATGGCTATGGCTTTTGTCATGGGTAAATTGGGTTTATTTAAAAAGCGCTCTCTGGGTCTGATATTTTTAGGAATCAGTAGCTTTATATCACACTTTTTATATCCAGCTTTGTACTTATTAGATTACTTTTGGCTTAGAAAAAACTATTCATTGAGTTTTATTATTGTATGTAAAAAGTACGCAAAATGACTAAAAGATACCTTAAAATAGCCATTATACATTTGGCCTTTTTTTATTCTGGAGGGGGCGAAAAGCTAATCTTGGAGGAGATTAAGGGTTTGAAAAAAAGAGGTCATAATGTGGATTGCTTTACCCCAACTTTGGATAAGAAATTATGTTATCCAGATATCATCAACAAGTATAAAATCCGGGTTTTATTTCCGTTTCTTTCAAAGATTCTATTCCACCACGAATCATATGAAATTGCCCTCAGTTGCCTTTTGTTTCCTTTGGTGGCAAGGCATTTTCGCAAATATGACGTGATAATTGGCGCAAACCAGCCGGGTCCATGGTTTAGTTGGATTATAAAGAAAATAACTGGAGTTCCTTATATTATTTACCTAGCTCAACCAACCCGTATTTTGCATCCCCGGCCGGTTGATATTAAAACTGGCATTTGGATTCGCGAGAAAGTTAAAATATTTCCGTTGTTAGTAACAATATTTAGACCATTTATACGTTGGGCAGACAGAATAAGCATAAGAAGCGCTGATCAAGTGCTAGCCAACGGTGAATATATGACTGAAGTTATATCTCGGGTTTACGATATATCTTGCGTCAATTGCCCGGCCGGAGCATATGTGCAAAACAGATTGGTTAGAAAGCGCTGGAAAGGGGGAGTTAAGGCTAACGGATGGATCATTAATAAACCCTTTATTCTGATGAGTAATCGGCATTTTCCTCAAAAGAAGTTTGAATACGTAATCCAAGCAATGCCCGAGATATTAAAGAAAGTTCCGAATATTAAAGTAGTTATTACTGGTAATATGACGGTTTACACAAATAAGCTCATTGAGATTTGTCATAATTTGGGAATAACAGAAAGAGTAATCTTTACGGGGTACGTAAAGGAGAAAGATTTGAGTAGGTTATATGCCAATGCCGCGGTTTATGCTTACACGGCGCCGGAAGAGGATTTCGGCATGGGGGTTATTGAATCAATGGCCGCCGGAGTACCCGTTGTAGCCTGGAATAAAGGTGGACCATCAAAAACGATTATTCACGGACAGACAGGTCTTCTTATTAAGCCCTATTTGAATAAAGAGTTTAGTAGAGGTTTAGTTAATTTGGTCAAAAACGAGAGGGTAAATCGCGAAATGGGTAAGAAAGCTCGCAAACGCGCTATAAAACTCTTTACCTATAAAAAACACCTTGGTAGGCTGGAAAAAGAACTTTTTTATGCTTATGAATAAAGCAGTTATGATAACGAGGGGGATTTGGAAATAAAGTATCTATAAATGCAAGAAATATAAATTATATGGATATTCTTATTGTTCACCCAAAACTTACATGGAGAGGAGCTGAAAAATTAAGCGTTAATCTAGCTTCAGCTTTACAAAGCCATGGTCACAACGTAGCTTATTTGACTCTTTTTGTCGAGTCTAAAGGTATTCCTACAGGTATAAAAAAAGTTAATCTTATTGTTCCATCTTTATATATTCAAAAGATTTTACGTTTTAATGATTTATTCTTTATGCTTTTTGGTTTTTGGGTTTTGTTATTTCTCGTTTTCAAAAATGCCAAAAAGTTTCAAATAATAAATGTTCACAACATACCTTCAACTTGGGTTGGAGCTATTGTTGGCAGAATATATCATAAGCCGGTTGTTTGGACAGTTCATGATGTTCCTAAAGATATTTCTTGGAAACATAAATCTTCCATTATCGAGTATGTATTATGGTTTGTTGCGTCAAGTTTTATTGATAAATTATTAGTAAAACGTATTGATGTTGTTATCACGCAGTGTAAAAATGTTGCAAACGAAGTTAAAACTAGATACAAAAAAGAAACTCGTATTATTTTGCCAGCAGTAGACAGTATTTATTTAAAAAAGATAATAGGCAAGCGGTTTTTTAGCAATACAATATCTGGCAAATTTGTATTTTTATCTGCTTCCCATATGCATTTTAGAAAAAATCAGAAAACTATTATTAAAGCTTTCTCAAAATTTTCTAAAAAAGTAATAAATTCCTCTCTTTTATTAGCGGGTGATGGACCCGATAAACCTAAATTAGCTACTTTAGTAAATGATCTTTCTTTAGAGCATAAAGTGTTTTTTACTGGAATCCTTTCTGAAAATAGGTTAGCAAAACTTTATGAATCCAGTAACGTTTTGCTTTTAGCTTCAATTGAAGAACCTTGGGGACTTACCCCCTTTGAGGCATTGGCAATGGGAACTCCGGTAATCGTATCGAAATTTGCAGGTGCCTATGAAACCATTAGAGGAAAAGGTTTAGGATATTTTTCAAAACCTAGTATAAATAGTTTCTATGCAACTATGTTAGACGTTTATTTAAATTATGAAAAAGCAAAAAAAGTGGCACTTCGAGGTAAGCGTTGGGTCAGAAAAAACATGATGCCAGATAGGTATGCAGGAGAATACGAGCTGATTTATAAGTCTTTAATTGGTTAAATCTTCACTATAGTTAAACTTTAATAAAATAGCCAAAATGAAAGGAAAAGTATCGCCAAGATTTTATAATAAGAAATACTATTATCAAAAATGTGAGGGACACGAGGAGTTTGTAAAAGGGAAAATTTCAAAAAGATTTGCTCCAGCGTTTAGTTTATTGGGAAACGTAAAAGGCCAAAATGTATTAGATATTGGATGTGGAAGAGGGGAAATGGTTATATATTGTGCCAAAAAGGGATCAATGGCGTATGGAATTGATTATAGCAAAGACGCCATAGAAATAGCCAGAAAGAATGTTGACAATATTAAAAAAATTGAACACAGCATATCCGATAAGGTTTCCTTTAAATTAATGGAGGCAGGATGTCTTCAATTTAAAGATCATTTTTTTGATAAAGTATTACTCTTGGATTTTATTGAACATGTCTATCCAGAGGAACTAGAAAATATACTGATGGAAACCAAAAGAGTTACAAAGGTAAAAGGAATGATTATTATTCATACACCAAATCTTTGGTTTTTAAGGATGTTACAAACAGTAGGGCACCCTTTTGGTTACAAAGAATCTAATCTTCACGTAAATTTGCAAAGTTATTTTCAATTAAAAAGAAGTTTGAAAATACTTAATGGTGATATTAAATTTCATTTTATTAAAAGAAAGAACTATTTTTTTCATCTTACGTCAAATATAAGAAAATCAAATCTAGGTAACTTGTCAGTAAGAATTCTTGATTATTTATTTGAAATAAGCCTTATTGCCAAAGTAGTCCATTCAAACCCTTTCGCTTTTTTATTTGAATCTGATTTTTGGATTACAATTAATGATTGTAATTAAGTGTAAATAAGTATCATGAAAAAATATAAAGATTTTAATTATGAAAAAGTTCTCTACTCAAACTTATTCTTTCAACCAAAAATATATGAGACAGGATCGATTTTCTACAGATATCTAGTTAAACAGCTAGGTAATATTCCAATAAAGAAAAATGTAAGGCTACTGGATATAGCTTGTGGTGCCGGTGAATTAAGTAAACGTATTAGTGAAAAATTTCCGGAGATAGAATATTGGGCTTGCGATATAAGCCAAGCCTCAATTAAATTAGCAAAAAGTAATCCAGGAAATATTAAATTTTTTGTGACTGATGCCGAAAAACTGAAAGCAAAATCAAATTTTTTTGATATTGTAATTATGAACTCCGTTCTTGACCATCTTAATAATCCCAAAAAGGCAATTAAGGAAGTTTTCAGAGTGTTAAAAACTGGCGGAACATATATCTCGGGGACTCCAATAGAAGCAGATATGGCCAACATCCACGGATTTTTTAGTAAGTTTAAAGATTTCAGGAAATTTAGATATGAATATTTAGGCCATATACATGCATTTACCCGCGCATCTTTGAAGAAAATGATTGAAGGTGGCGGTTTTCGAGTCAAAAAGATAGATTATAGCTGGTTTTATTTTTCGCAGCTCATAGACATTTTGTATTACCCACTTCTTAAGATATTGGGTAGGGGACCCGAGTTTTCAATGAATGAATTTGGGAAAAAACGTAATAAAATTAACAATGTATTTGTTAAATACACACGTTACTTTTTGGGCATTATTGAAAATGTTGAAGACATCATTACGGCCAAAATCCCAATCGGTTTTTTTGAATATATAGTCGCATATAAAAATAGTAACTAATTTCATATATGGTTAAGTTTCAACCTAAAAGTATAGCCATAATCAGGGCTTTGGATTTGAGAATTATTCAGGGCGAGTATGCGGCTACTTTTAAAAGAATTGAACCATTTTTTGTTTCAAATTATAATCGGGAAATAAAAAATTTATTAAAATCTAAAAAAACCAATTACATTGATTTAAAATTGACACAACCCTATTTATTTGACCCTATAAGATTATTTTTTAAGAGAACCAGCCATCAATCGTGGCTGGCGTTTGATAATAAAAGCCTGGAGAAAACACTTTTACCAATAGATTTTCTTCAGATTCAGGAACCATTTTTTCTATATTCCGGACAGGTAGCAGACATTGCACAAAAATATAACAAACCACTGATTATGGCTCCATTTATGTGTTTTAATCATCTGTCTTCCTATATTCCTCCTTATTCTTTAAGTGTGAGAAGGGCCATTGATCAGACCGACCTTTTTATCATGAGAACAGAAAGGGTTAGTAACTATTTATCACAGTTTAAAATTCCTAACAGAAAAAAAGTGCTTATTTATCATGGGATAAACACAAAATGTTTTTTTCCCCGCAAAAAAGACAGAGGTGGAAAAATCAGAATCCTTTTTGTTGGTGTGTTAGATAGCAATAAAGGATTAGATGATATTCTAGACGTATTTCCGAAACTGGTTAAGCTAAGCAGGAGGGATATCGAACTTGTTATATGCGGAAAAGGTGTTCTAGAGAAAAAAGTACTAAATATGGCAAAGACTTTACCGATTAACTATATGGGTTATGTATCAAATTTAAGCCTTCCTGAAGTATATAGAGACTGTGATATTTTTTGTGGACCAAGCAAGGATGAATATTTTCTTGGTTTGAAGTTATGGGAAGAGGGTTTTGGCTTCGTATTTATTGAGGCTATGGCATCTGGATTACCAGTTGTGACTAACGATTGCGGTGCAATCAGGGAAGTTGTGGGTGAAGATAATTATATTAATGAACAGGACGATAAAAATGCTTTACAAAAATCATTATTGGAGCTAATTAATGACCCAAAATTAAGACGTAGTGTAGGATTAAGAAATCGAGACAAAGCGGAAAAATTTTTTAATCTGGAAAAACAAGTTATAAGGGAGGAGAATGAAATTATTCGCCGATTTATATAGAGGAATTATTATATGAAGATAGCTAGATCAGTCCTAGTTGGTTTTTTCAGACTAATTTATTTTATACCAGCCCTTATTGTAATTATATTCTTAGTTTATCTTTTTGGTCATTGGATTTTGGGTCCAGCTTTGTTAGGAAGTGACAATGCAAATTTTATTACGCACGCTAAATGGCTGTCTGATTGGTTCCCAAAAATTCCTTTTTGGTATCCCCAGCAGGGCGGTGGAATGTCGTTTACCGCTTCCTATCCAATATTAAATCACCTTATTGTTGTATTTTTTGAAAAAATCACCAAGCTACCCATGGCTGTTGTTTTCAGAATTTGGTCTTTGGTAGTAGTTGCTTTGACTTCAGTCGGTTTGTATCTGCTAGGTTTCAGGTTAACCAAAAATCAAACAGTATCGAGTTTGGCGGCAATTTTTTATCTATTGGCTCCGATAACATGGATATTTTTGTTAGCCTGGGGTTTTGCAGCTGAACAATTATCTTTTGTATTTGTTCCCCCTGTATTTATCTTTATAACCCTTTTTCTAGATGAATATTATTTATTAGGGTTTACCAAAAAGGCTAAAATATTCTTTTTATTATTTGTCGCTTCTTTTGCCATTCTTTCCATGGCCCATCCACTTATATTTACCGGAATACTAATGATAGTTACAGGTATCTTGATTATTTATCCATTATTTAATTTCAAACCCGAGAGAAGAAATATCAAAAAAATATTGCTTGTTACTATTACATCTTTAGCTACTGTATTTCTTTTAGTTTCTTATTGGATGGTGCCTTACTTTAGATACCAATCAATTTCTTCAAAAGGTGCACCCTCTGAGAAAGAAATATATAACTTTAACGCTTGGGGCCAGAATGCAATTTACCCGAGTAATGTTTTTTCAATTACAGATAAAACAGCGGCTTATACTAGTTATGATGAGCCAACACAGAATAAAAGCAGTTTTGCATGGCACAACGTATCATTCCCTTTTATCATATCTTTACTTGCGTTAGTTGGTTTAGTAGGTTCATTTTTTGTCAATCGAAAAATCTTTGCTTTGGGAATTGCAAATATAATACCACTTTCTTTCGCAATTTTTCCTAATCAGACATACTATCTACTAAGGCTACCTTTGACGAATTATTTCCTAAATTGGAGGTCTGGAATTACTGCATCGAGATTTATTATTCCGCTTTTAGCGGCTTTTGGTTGCTTTACCATTGCTTATTTAATAACTTTCCCCCTAGAATTACTTTCCAAAAAAACTAAATATTTTGTTTTGAAATATTCTTTAAAAACTTCCTTCGTTGTTTTAACGACAGTGTTAACTTTATTTGTAGCCGGAATTCTTCTTTGGAGGTTTAAAAATTGGCCATATGAATATCCGAGTGTTTTAATTACCTATGGTCATGAAAATTATTTTCCCTCAACGAGGGTAGATATACGGAATATTTGGAGAAAAAAGGTTACTGATGACTGTTTCAGTGGGGATCTTGTAGCCACGAAAGAATTAAATCCAGTATGTTTTAATCCGATGTTAAAAAACTATTTTTGGGAGGGTCATTTAAATAAGGCATGCACGGAAATGCAAAAAGACGAAACAAAAGCCAGACTTCCTACTGAAATAACTTCACTTTGTGGACCAAATCCAAGTTTGGAAATAGTGCAAAAGGTTATAAGCGGTTGTGATAGAAAAAGTACTACATTTGGATATTCTGAGGTTTGTAGAGCTAGGGGGGGTAATTTATTGGATCAGTTTAGATTAAACATTTTGAAAAAGGATATAAAACAAACGATTAAGGAAAGTGACTTATTTGGAGAAGGAAAAGAACTTTTTTATAAAGAAAGAGAAATACTAAAGGGGCTTCCTGATGATACAAATACTAGAGTTGATATTGGTACTTCATTGGGTGCATTTATGATGATGGAGCCATTTTACAGTAGGATGCCTGAATTACCAACCTACTACAATCAGGCGACTTTGCTTAAAACTTTATGGAATTATGAAATTGGAATTTTTAATCAAAAAGAAACCGTTTGGCCACAAGACAGAATAATGTATGAGCTATCAAAATATTTTGGACTTGGATATGCTGTGCTATCTGAGGATTTAGTCCCATTAGATAAGTTTATTAGGACTGGGTGGGAAAGGGTTGATAAATGGCCAGCTGGAACTTTTGGTGGATTGGCTTTATGGAAGAACAGTGAGCCAGCGGTTTTATTGCAAGTATCAACAAAACCAGTGGTGTTGGTTATAGGTCAGGACAAGGTAGATGGCTACTTTAGAATTTTCCATCTAGCCAATTTAGGAACGTTATCATTTGAGGATGCGCTCATTGTTAAAGGTGGATCTTATGTTGATGCTTATACCGCTAATGACTTAAAGAAATTCGATGCCGTCGTTTTAGAAGGTTACGCTTATAAAAATCAGAAAAAAGGTTGGAAGGTTCTGGACGAATATACTAAAAGCGGGGGAGCGCTTCTTATTAATACGGGATGGCAATATTCGAGTGCCGATTGGCAAGTAGCTTCTACTCCTGAATTCTTACCCATAAAAGAGCTGAAATGGCAGGAACCCGACATTTCCCAAGAATTTGCGAGTGATGAGACAACCATAATCGGAGACGTTGACTTAAAAGCTTTTTCCCCTCTGGTTTATAAGAGAAAACCTTGGAATATTTCGACTTCGGATAAGTCTAACTTAAGAAGCTGGGCTAAGGTTATTCTTTCGGCCAATTCAAAACCCTTGATAGCGGGCGGGAAATATGGAGCGGGTAAAGTGATTTGGCTGGGTTTTGATATTCCAGGTCACATTGGAGCTTACGGGGATAACGAAGAGGAAATAAAGCTCTACCGAAACCTGCTGAGCTACCTTTTGGAAAATAAAGAAGGGAAAGTATTAAGTGCGACTTTTAAAAGAAATTACCCGGATAAGTTGGAGATCACGATAAATGAATCTTCGGGACAAAAAACGGCCGTATATTGGAGTGAAGCATATTATCCCGATTTCAAAGCGAATCTGGTTACGGGCGGTAAATCCGAGAAGCTGCAAGTATATAAAGCGGGTCCGGGAATGACAATGTTTATTCTTCCAAAGGTGGTTGCGGGGTCAAAGATCATATATGAATATAAGACACCGCTAACGGTTACCATGGCAAGATTAGTGTCTTTAGTAACTCTGGTTTTCCTAATAAGCATAGTTGTGAATTCGAAAATCCTGATTTATATAAAGACACTAGTTTTGGACAATATCCTGAAAGGAAAACTGAGAAAAGGAATAATCGGCGAGCATGGTGATGAAGACTTAATTTACTAATGAAGAAGATTATCAAAATCGGACTAACTCTTGTTTTTACCGTTTTTGCAATCGCCGTTATTTATTACATTTATTGGCCGTTTGCATATAGATCTATTCATGAGAGTAAAGCGGTTGGGGATGCTTTTATGCATCTGGCTAATATTATCTCTTTTAAACGTGACCACCCATTTCCTATTATGGCTTGGAAATCTGAGTGGGCGGGCCACCCTGTTGTTGAAGGTTACCCTTGGCTTCATTATTATACCATTCAACCGCTTCTCCCTTTTTTTAATAGTGTTGGTTTGGCTATGGACTATTATTCAGCAGCCTTTTTGCTACTCTATTATGTTATAAGTTTCCTCCTACTTTATTATGTATCTAAAAATGCCTTTATGGCCCTCTTTTTTAGCTTGGTGTTGATTTATGGAGCTGATTCACAATTCCCGTTTACTATAAATGCATTTATGACTTTTACATCAACACAGTTTATGCTTCCCTTAATCCTTCTTTTAATAATTATTGCCAGAAATAAAAACAGTCTTAAAATATTACTTTTACCTTCAATTTTACTCTCCCTCTCATTTTATTTTCATGGTTCATTAACAGGTTATATAATAATCCCAACAATTATTCCGTTACTACTATTAAATAAAAATGGAAAAATCTCAAAAAAATCTATCTCAAAAACATTTTTATTTTTTCTAATATTTGGCTTTCTATCGCTAATTCAAATCTATCAATTTATTGATTATAGCGCTCAAGGATACTTAAGAGGAGTTAAACCGTTTCCTTTAGATACAATCTTACCCCGCCTATTTTATTTATTCTCCTGGCAAAATCCAGTTTTATTGCCTCTTGTTGTGATATTACTTTTACTTTTAATTACAGCGACTGTCAAAAGAAAATTTTCTAGGGTTAAACCATACTTTTTTTCTTTGTTAATGCTTTCTGTTGTTTTTACTTTGATGCTTTTTAATATCACAAGTATGAATCTCGTACTTCTCGCAGAGCGGGTACTTTGGAGTTTGAGCCTTATCATTTTGCTTCTTTTCGCAAAGATTGTTTCAGAATTAGTTGGTTTGAACTTTATTAAATCAATGCTTGTAGGATTGATCTCTCTTATTGCAACCGCAACGTATCTTTATTTCACTTTAGTTGTTAAACCACCACACCTGGTCCCTGATACATTACGAGACCAAGATCCTTATAAATATAAATCGGTCTGTGTTGGTTGTACTACTGTAGGTACAAAAAGTGAATCGGATAGTTTTGATCCTTCTTTTAAAGAAAAGACCATTAATAAGTACGATACAATATATTTATATCCCCAACCTTCCTGGAGTTTTAGTTTTGATAATTATCGTACTGACGGAATAAACTGGGCCGTTTATTCTAGTTGGAACATAAGATCGTCTAATCAGCGTTACAAAGGAAGATTTCCTGCAGCAAAAAACTTACCTCTAGAATGGTCAGGTTTAGTTAGCGCCGCTGAATATGGACGTTTAGGTGAAGCAGGATCTGTAGATGCAAGTAAATGGGCCCTAAATCAGACTATTTTCTTCCTTGATTGGTATGCCATTAGACATTTAGAAATAGTTGAAACTGATTGGCCAGACTACTTTAGAAAAGAGCCCTTAATAGTAAGTTCAGAAGAAAGTGGCGAAACTTTCTATAATACTATTGCCGAAAAATATGTTGGTCCTCTTTATGCGCCGACCGATGTAAAGACAATGGCTGTTGTTAGTCCCGAGCTTCAATATGATAATTTTGTTAGGACATTGTCATATTCGAACTTTAATTCGCAGAGGGTAATCCCAATCTATTTGGGTACGAGTTTGGGCTCCTTAAATAGAGGTGATCTGAAGTATTTCGACGCCATCTTTTTATATGGTTATAAGGAGCCGATCTTTACTTCCGGTATCTGGGATACGTTGTTTGACTATGTCAAGAACGGCGGGAAATTGATTATCGAAACTGGGCAGAAAGTTCCGGAGTCACAAAGCGCAAGACTGCCCGAAGTTTTTCCGGTTAAAGCTACCACGATCGAAGTTATCGGGAAGCCTTGGAATGTCGAAATTGGCAAGGGCGAATTAACAAAGGGGATAGAGAGGGCGGGCTTTTCTCCATTAAAAACCAAATACCTACCTTACGCTATTTCGGAAGTTAAGCCCGAAAATTTAAAAAATTGGGCACAACCGGTTTTAGCAAAAGACGGGAATATTGTGATGGCTTATGGGCAATTAGAGAAGGGAAGCGTAGCTTGGAGCGGTTTAAATCTGCCCTTTCATGCAATTGATAATAGAAACGTTTCCGAGACTGTTGTTTTTGCCAATATTTTGAACTGGTTTTTCCCCAAGACCGAAGAGTCGATATCTAATTTTCAGGTAGAACATCCTAACCCCGAAAAGATTATTGTTAAATCCGATCAGGGGAAAGGCGTTTTGCTTAAAGAAAATTACAGTTCCGGCTGGAGCGCCAAGCTTAACGGGAAGAATACGAAAATATATAAAGCCGGACTTTTTGAGATGTATATTCCCTTTAGTTCCCGGGGGGAAAACGAGGTCAATTTGACTTATCAAGGAGTGCCACTTCATTGGGCGCTTTTTGCTATAAGTAGCGCAACCTTTTTCGGAGTTTTGACGTTCTTATTGTTCAATATAAACCCTCTTTTAATAATTAAAAAAATATATAGAAAGAGAAAGCAGTCAGACGAAGAATATTAATAAATCGGGGATTTTACTTCTTCACACACTACTTCTTAAGGGGCATAATACTTTGGAATAAATATTTAACAAAATACAAGTAACTTGACATGGATAAGGATTTCCGACACGTAACAAGATGTCGAATTTGCCGATCAACCGAATTGTATAGATTTCTGGACTTGGGTTTTATGCCTGTGCCTAATGGATTTCGGAAAAAAGAAGAATTGGGGAAAAAAGAAAAAAAATATGAACTATGCTGTTGTTTCTGCGAAACATGCGGCCATGTCCAGTTGAGCGGAGTAGTTAGACCCCAGCTGATGTTTACCAACTACGTTTATATTCCCTCAACTTCAAAAGTCATGATGAATAATTTTAGCAGACTTGCTCACCAGGCTTATGTTGCCAAGTCTTTGGACGAGTTTTCATTGGTACTCGATATCGGATCGAACGACGGGAGTCTTCTGACTTTTTTTAAAGCCTACGGCTCTAAAGTTGTCGGAATTGACCCGGCTGAAAACATATCCAAAGTGGCCGAATTAAACGGGATTCCTACAGAAATTGGTTTATTCAATCTAGCTTCGGCGAATAAGGTGAAGAAAAAGTATGGAGCCGCCGACGTAATTACGGCGACAAACGTAATTGCCCATATAGACGATTTGTATGGTGTTTTTCGGGGCGTAGATACCTTATTAAAGAAAGATGGGCTGTTTATTACGGAGTTTCCCTATTTGCTTGATCTTATTGATAAATTGGAGTTTGATACAATTTACCACGAGCACCTTTCTTATTTTGCCATTTCCCCCTGGAAGTTTCTTGTTGAAAAATTTGGATTTGAAATTTGCGATTTAGAGAGACTCCAGATTCACGGAGGCTCGATAAGACTTACGCATCGCAGGAAATCATCTCATAAAAATAAAGCTAATAGAATTGTCGACTATTTTATTAATCTTGAGGAAGAAAGAAAGCTTAACGAGAGACAAACCTACGACTTGTTTTCCCAAAAAGTAATTGGCTTAAAGAAAAGCCTTACCGAACTTATCGATGGCTTAAAAAAGCAGGGTAAGCGAATTGTCGGCTACGGAGCGGCTGCCAAAGGAAATGTTCTGACCAACCTTTTCAATATCGGAAGAGACAAGCTGGATTATATTGTCGACTCGACACCCTATAAACTGGGGTTATATACTCCGGGGATGAATATTCCCATCTTTGCCGAAAACCGGTTGCTTAAGGACATGCCCGACTACGCCTTAATTCTGGCCTGGAACTTTGCCAACGAGATTATGGAAAAACAAAAAGCCTATAAAGCAAAGGGGGGAAAGTTTATAATTCCATTGCCTTCCGTAACAATAATCTAAGATGTGGTTAAAAAAGACAGTTGCAGCCGTTATTCCTGTTTCAACCAATAAAGACTCGATCTTTAATGTTATCCAGGGACTAGACGCTACCGGCTATATCGACGAAATAATTGTCATCGACAACGGAGTAGATGCCGAAACGCTTAAAGAAATAAAAAAAACGCGGGCCAGGTTCATCGCACAGGAAAAATTCGGGGTAGGGAGAGCCATAAGAGCCGGGATGAAAAGCACAAGGGCGGATCTGATTATTATTATCGAGCCGGACGGTTCTTTTAAGGACAAAGATATTTCAAAACTGCTTTCCTATTCGGAGGATTTTGATACGGTTTTTGGATCGCGAACACACGTGCCTTTAATTGGCAAAGGCTCGGGAATGACTTTTTCCAGACGACTGGTCGATGATTTATTCGGAAAAATGATTAGCCTTATTTTTGTATCGTCGAACATAACTGACGTTGGGTGTACTTTACGCTTGACAAATCGTAGAGGCTGGAGAATGGTTGCGGGTGAGTGTAAAAGTGATAGCGAGATTTTCTTAACAGAGTGGTTAGTTGCGGCTGCCAAGAACAAAGTCAGGTTTATCGAGATTCCGGTCAATTTTATTGCGCCAAAACCAAAACATAAGTACGAGAGCTTTTTATATTTGTCATTCAGGGCCGTAATGATATTTATTTATGTCGTAAAAACCTGGCTTATGCATCAGATACGCAGGTAGGAAGATTGAATTACATGCTCTTAAAAGAGAAAATTTTACTTAATAAAACTCCCTTATTAGGATATATTTTGCTTAACTTGTCGATTAAATAACCGCCGACAATAGGTATGCCATCGATAATCCCGACCAATAATTCATAAATGATTGAATATTTATAGACCGGGGACTCCCGATAATTTTTCAACTCTTTTTCATAACCACAATTATCTAATATTTCCTCGGTTGTAAGGAACGTTACTATAGGAAAGTTTTCGGCGAAGATTCTTCTGTAAGTGCGTTTGGCGCGAGGCAGCTGTGCGCTAAGGCATAGGTAGGCAAGAGCCTGCCAGTTATTTTTCTTTGCCAGTTTGTAGAAATTTTTTACTTCTTGCCTTAAAGTCAAAGAATTTGGTATTACAAGTACCTTGTTTAATAGTTTTGCATCTACATTTTTGAGCAGCTCTTTGTACATTACCCTTCCGAGACTTTCTTTTTGTGGATCAATCTTTCCTCCCAGTATGACAATTTGCTCAATCCCATCTTTTAATAAACAATTAATGGCCAGAAGTTGTAGATTACCATGCGCATCTAAGAGATTTGCAGAGGTGTTATCAAACCAATAACAATGGACAAGTAGTACATCAATATGTGATTTCGTCAATCTCTTTTATTGATAATATTAATACTCATAAGGATAGGGCTCTTCTGCCGCATCGCGTGTTGTAAAAAGATAGTACAGCAAACCACAGGTTTCTTGTATATGGTGGGCAGGAATTCCTTCCTGGCCTGTTCTAACAGGAAAAATCTTTACCTTTACGCCTGATGGAAAGCCGTTATTTAGATTATTCATGAAATGAAGTAGCCTTACTGCTTGTCCTGGACGAACTACAATTCCTATCCTGTCGCCGGATTCTAATTTTCGATCCGGCAATCTAATACTTCTAACTTGATCTAGGGAATTAAATAATTCTCCACGATCAGTGTCTATTAAATGTAATTTACTGCGTAAGAATTCTGTTCGATAGCCCCCTTGGTTTATAGCTTTTCTTAATGAATCATTTTCGTCAGGTCTTCCGTTATAAACTATTGGAGGAGATAGACGGAGTACTTCTTTTTGTGATTTCTCAGGAAGAGACTCTATTAATGATAGATTTGCTCTTCTACGACCAATAGCTTCCGAGATTTTCATTGAAGCAATCATTTGGTGACGATCCCACCACGCAGAGTAGGTAGCTTTTATGTATCTATCATTTTTCCAAGGTCTAAGCCAGGTTCCCGGAGCCGCGAGACACCAAATTGCATTTATATATTCAGTATCATCTTGAGTTATACGTTCAAATAGAGGCTCTGTTGTTGCCATTTCTAAATCATCCATGCGTTTTAATACTTGTTGTGCGAATAGGATTACTTTTTCCTTACCTACTTCCAATAACGTTTCCCTTTGGGACTGTGACAATGCCTTTCGCCAAACTTTTAATGATAAAGTATAATAATCCGCTGGCTTTTCAGTGTGGCCTGGTATTATTTCGTTCATAATATTATTTGAAATACAACGCTTGGGTTCAAATATAAATAATGGTGCAATTGTAGCATTCTTTTAATTAGACATTAAATCAATCCAGAAATACGTAATTGTAGATCTCCCTTGGGCCTATTAAATATTTTTGTCTTGATGCCGATTTTTGCCAGTAAATAGAGAGCAAGTACTCTAAACGTATCTACAGAATATTTGATGCTACTTTTTAGACTAGCTCCGCGTTTTTCCCCTATATAATTTGTTTCTACAGGTACTTCAGCCACCCTAATATTGTTGAAAGCTGACTGGGTAATTAATTCAAAGCTAAACAGATAGTTATTTGAGTTAGCTACAAAATTAACGTTCTCAAAGAGCTTTCTCGTATAAACCCTGAACCCTTGGTGGAAATCAGTTATTTTTACGCCCAAAACTAGTCTATCGATATAACTTAGTGCCACAAGTGGAAGTACTTTCCAGGCATACATACCGCTTTTTAGAGGCGTGTCAACTCGTGTAAAGCGGTTTCCCAAAACAAATTCATAGCCCTCTTTTTGGATTTTTTCTAAAGCTGGCGGTATTGCCGCTGGTTTATACTCGCCGTCCGGATGAATATCCACGATAATGTCCGCACCATGATTCAAGGCAATCGCAACCGCTCTTTTTAAATTTCCGCCATAACCCAAATTGACAGAATTTTGATATGCCTTTAGGCCACTAAGTGTTTTTGCAATCTCGAAAGTTTTGTCGCCGGAGGCATCGTCAACTAGGATAATTTCATCAAAGTATTTTCTGGGAAAGTCAGCCCAAAATTTGGCCAAAGTAGCCTCCGCTTTGTAAGCTATCAACACGGCCACAATTTTAACTTTTTTCTTCATTTTTTCTCCGCCGTTACCAAGGCAATAGGCGCTTCATCCAAGAATAGGAAAATAGCCTCGATAATGCAAGCTAACAAGAAAAAAGGAGCGAGGAGAATAAGAAAGAGGATGTTTCCTGAAGCTTTAAGATTGTCCGTTAATTTTGCCTTAGGATTAATTGTTTTTAAAAAACTTGCGATAAAGCCCCAGGGAGCATATTCGAAGGCTAAAACACCCCTCACCCGAATCTTGGTAAAACCACTCCTTATAAGAAGCTCTCGAACCCCATTGTCTGTTAAATGGGCCAAATGGCGGGGCAAGTCTAGGTGGAACCAATTTTGGCCAAATAATCTTGATTCAAAGCACTGGTAGCGGGGAAACTCGATAAAGATTAGGCCGCCGTTATTAAGCAAGGAGTAAGCTTTTTGAAGATATTTTTGCGGGTTGTTAGTATGTTCCAAACTTTCCCAAAAGCAGACCGCATTGAATTTCTGATCAGTAGCCCATTTTAAAAAATCTCTTTTTATTACCGCTCGGTTTTTTACTAATGAACTTGACGATTCAAGACTAACCGTTGTAAACTTTTGAGAAATTTGGGACAGATAAGTCCCAAAAGTCGCTTCACCCGAGCCGACATCCAAAATGAACCCTTTAGAGACCGACTTGGTTAACCAAGTAATTCTTCTTCTTTGAAAAAGGTTAAAAATTGTTTCCTTAATCAAGCCTAAGGTGCTTGATGAAATCCAATAGTATTCAGGGTAGTAATCTCTTATGTGTTCGGGGACGGGGGAGGTGAAACCATTATGGCAATTGTGACAAAAATAGACTTTAAATTGACCGTCAATTTCGAGTTTTACCCTACCTTTTTCGAAGCAATTAGGGCATTGAAAGGGTAGTAATGATTTTCCTAAATTCATAGATATAAGATGAGTAATTTTAACACTTTAGATGTATTCCGAAAGACTCACAAAATTACTCCTGTCCTTGTTAGGGGGCATATATCTTGTTGAATATTTTCAGGATGGGTTATACACTGATTTAGGAATGCTTGGATTTAACAAAAAAACCACAACTAGGCGAAGACTTACTTTTATTGTCTTTATTCTTGGGGCAACTCTTGCCTCGTTTTTTTTGGGTTCCCTCTCCTTCCCCAAAAATATTACTTTCCAAAATCTCTGGGGCGTCGCCTCGGTTTGTCTTTCTGGGATTGCAGGTATATTAGCCATTATCAAGCTCGTTACAAGGAGGAAAAACAAATACGTTTTCATCGCAGTCGCGTTTTCGGGGATAGCTTTACTTGAGGGGTATAGTCTTTTTGTGCCACTTCCATTGACATCACTTGTTTGGATGATTTCCAGAATATTTTTGGCCGCGTACCTGCTTCTATCACTCAAGGATTGGCGGGAGGGAGAGGGTAAACAAAAGAGTCTTAGACTAAGGGTATATATAGCAGCGGCAGCTTCGACTCTAATTATAATTGCACTCTTTTCTCTTCTTCCGACTTACGACCCTTATAATCCAATTGGCCCTTTTGGCCGGCCGATTGAACTGACCGCGGTCATTTTATTTGGGATAGCAGCAATCGGATACTATACCAAAGGCTATTGGGAATTTAAATATTTTGAATTCTGGTTGGTGCTTTCTTTGATAGCAGCATTTTTCTCCCAAGTATATATGTCTTTCTCCCAAACTTATTTTGACTCGATGTTTTGGGGGGCAATAATATTTAAGAATCTAGGTTATATACTTGCCCTGGTCGGACTTTTGGAGAGCACTTGGGCGGCGTTTCGCGAGGTTGAGGCAGAGAAGAAGTATCTTGCGGGACACACCAAGGGAGAGGCGTATCTCAAGGGAGAGTAAAGTTCAGTAATCCAATATTAGAACTTCGGTTTATCAGTTTTTCGGTTACTCGGATTTCAGATTACCGGTTAGTCGGATTTTCTATTTTGGGAGAATTTTCTCCAAGTCGAGGAGAGCTTATTTAGTTGTTTCGCTAAAGAGACATATTTTTCCTTAAGTTCCTTACATCTACCAACTGGAATTCTTGAGAATCTTCTCGAGAGAATGAGTGCCTTGGTTAAGTGGACAGTAACCTCATCACTTTCAGTCATAGCCATCTCGTAGAATCGCGCGGCTTCTAAGGGATTTCTTTGTTTAGCGTAACCCTCGGCGATTAATGGAGCAATTGCCTCACCCGAATTAATTAATTGTGACCTTAACTTAATATGTGGGATTCTATAAGCAATTTCATATAAGTTGTTCAATAAATTCAGAGATTCTTGATAAACATGTAGATCCTTAAAAGACTTAATCTTTCTCATGCGCGTATCATATCAGATTGCGGTAATCTGACAATCTGAAAAACTGATCTCTGATTACCTGATGAACCGATAAACTGGAGATTTACTGTCCTGGTGCGGGCGTAGGCGATGCTTCTCCCTCAGGGGGTTGGGAGCCCTCAGGGAGTTCGAGGGGAGGCACAACAGCAGGTCCTTCTTCAGCCGCAGGTGGAGTCAGACTTTCACCGCTACCTGGCTCGCTGGCCTTTTTAGCCTGCAAATTTTCAAGTTCAGTCTTGGCAATCTCATAATCCTTTGAATTGGTATCTTTTATTAATGAGAGGACCAAGGACATTTGGTTAATTGCCTTATCAAGTTCTCCTTTCTCGCGGTAGGCAAAAGCGAGGTTGTAATGAGAATTGGTTAGATCGGGTTTTACTGCAACGGCCAATTCTAAAACACTTACAGCCGTATCGTAATCTTTCAGATTGTAATAGAGGCTTCCTAAAGATATTCTTAAATTCGGATTCATGGGGTCAAGCGCTATAGCTTGACTATAGACTTGGAGAGCGAATGCGTCGGCGTTGTTGGCCAAAGGAATAATCGCGCGGTATGTTAGCGCTAGAACTTCCCAGCTGCTTGCTCTTTGGGGATTTAATGCAACCGCAGCTTTTGCTTCGTTAATTGACTGTTGAACAAGTTGGGTGAGTGTTGCCCTATCCGTATCTGACAAATCCTGTTTCCGGGCTAAGTTTCTGGCAATAACTAAATTGATTTGAGAGAACGAACTGTGGTATCTATCAACATATGGATTTGTGACAATTGCCTGGCGCATTTTATCGTAGGTCGCCTGACCCTCGGTGCGCGCTAAAGCGTCCATAGCCCCCTTAAACGTGTACTCTGCGATTAGTATCCTTCCCATGTAGTATCCAAAAAGCGCAACTGCCGCAATAACAGGAAGACTGATAAGCAAAGCCGGAAACTTGGAGGCAGTACCTGCTGTCCCCATGGTTGTAAGGTTGAGGGAAGTCTGGCTGGTTTTCGAGAATAGTGCAAGCAGGATAAATAAAAGTACGGTAAGAAGAGTAGTTGCTGGAAAGAAAGCCATTAAGACTAGATACAGGAAAAGCGAGAAAACAACTGGATTATCTTTAAAAGTTGAGCGGGAGGTATCTTTCATATTACGCTTAACAAATCTGTATATGGCGATAAGGATGATTACCAGAGCGGCGAGACCAAGGAGTCCCACCTCGGTGAGTACGGTTAGATAGAGGCTGCGGCCCGAAGTGTAGCGGATCGGCCAAAGGTCGGTAGCATTATAGCTTATAGGTCTAAAGCGGGAAAACGCCGTTAAATAATTTCCCGGACCAATTCCCAGTATTGGACTTTCCTTCAAGACGTCGATAGCGACATTCCAGGTGACACTAAAGCTCGGGGAACGAGGAGTATAGGCTTTGCCAGGAAGCATTTGGTAAATGGAGATGGAAAATGGAACAAGGGCAAGAAAGAAAAAGATTACTGATAATGCTTTTTTGATTATCTCTTTTTCTCCAAGGAAAAATCCGACAGAGAGGGGAAAGAGGGTAGCTAGAAATATCGCTACAGGCAAATAACCCCCATCTGGGGTAAAATTTACGTTTCTTATGCCTAAAGGGAGAACAGGTATTTTAGACAATATTCCGAAAACAGCCAGAAGAATAATCAATGAAAATACTGTTCCGGATACGAGAAGTACTCCTAGCAAAGATTTTTTTTGAGAAGGGTCAACTTGGTTGATCAAGAAGTAAAGAAGAGCTCCCCCAATAAAAGCAGTAGCGCTCCCTGGAAGTAAGAAAGCCTCCATCTTATTCGGAGTTTTAAAAATTGCGCTCACTAGGAAAGATAGTGCCAAAAAAAGAACAGGGAAATCGAGATCACCGAGATTAAATTCAAGTTTACCGATCAGGACTACTCTTATCGCTTTAATGAGGATTATAGTGGCGACACCTAAACCAAGTATTGCAAGTCTACCAGGAGTAAACAAATTAGGAGAAATCGGTAAAATTGCGATTGGAAGCAAAAATACCGTGAGGTAGAGTACATATTTTTCGATTTTTGTCAGAAAATGATTCATTTTAGACTTAGATATTTATGCTCTAATTAGTTGTATTGTCAAGCCCCATTTTGGAACAAAATGCAACATTGTATATAAATATATATAGTTTGATATACATCCTATTACTAATAGTATAGCGACCTATTGAGACGAGGCTTGCTGTGTGCCTACAATCCACCAGTTAAATTCAACATCTTGGCTGACTTCTCTATCAAAGCCTACTATAAAACTAGGCTCACAGGCATCCGTTGCCTCTTCGCAACCGTTCTGGCTTTTGACATAAAGTACATTATTACCTGTCGAAGTAGTAGGAGTTACATAGATTAGAACATTAGCTTTAGTATTTATATTTTTGATGGTAACCTCGCTTATTCCAGCGGGAACTTTGCCTTTGCCTACGGAGGCCACTGATTCGATTATGTAGTTTCCGGCCGCATCAAATGATCCGGTTGGACTGTCAGTTGTAACGGCCACCTTATTAGTTGAAACATCCGAGAACTGCCCTGAGCCGCTCGAAAGTGAAGAAGATTCTACTTTGCCCTGGACAAATAGATCTCCTTCAATAGTTACGCTTCCGTTTGTATCAATTCTGACTTTCCCGGCCATAAATTCAACCGGAGCTAAAGCCAGAGACTGAATGCGAAGTGGGGAAGCGAGAGTGTCGATTGAGTTAACGGCTGATCCGTAACTTTCGGTTATTGACTGGATAACTAGATCGCCACCAAGAGTAATGGCCGAGGTAATCGAGAGTGAATTAATAGCCGCTTGGTCAACGACATAGAGGTTTTCAGTTGTTACATCTTTGAGATTGGCCGAGCCGCCTCCCGTGTCTATCTTCCAGTCGTGAGACGAGGAAAGAAGAGATTGGTCAATTTGGGCCTCGGTCAGCATTTTTTCGATTTCTTCTCTGGTAATCCCCGATATAGTATTTGCAGATAGGTTTGCGAAATTTCCGGCTCGCGAAACAATCTCGTCAGCATAAATCTTATTAACTCTGAGTTCCCCGGATACCGTTGCATCACCGGCGAATTTGGCGTTTCCTTCAGCGTCAATAGAGGCGACTTCTGCTCCCGCCTCTCCCATAACACTAAGCTTCCCATATGACGTGGTTCCCCCCGGCTGGGTATTTTCGAGGTTGACAACAAGGTTACTTTGGGCGATGGGTGAGATAGTCTCGGTTTTAACATATGGCGATTCAATTCCGACTTTGGCTAATAGGTTATTGACTGTTCCCTCTAGGGTAATAAGGCTATCGCTTGAAAGTTCATTCGCAGAAATAGCTCCGGCTTTTATATTACCCACAATTAAGTTGGCGAGAGCGGCGATTTTATCGATTATGTTTCCTGACGAATCCGCGACTTGGTATTTGGCATCCACAGTTTTGGGATTTGGAGCTATTTCGATATTTAGATCGCCAGCATCGCTAAGCGTCAAACCTGGGTCGTACCAAATCGGATTTACATAAACTAAAACTTCCGGTCTTGAACTATCAGGTGTCCAAGATTCGAGGGCTCGGCCGACGATAAAACCGGCTTTGGTCGCTTTGGCAGTTTTTCCTGGTTCTACCGAGACGGCCATGGGGTCCCCGATAGCCACGGGTTTTGACAAACTGCTTATTTTAACAGGAACACGACCGGCCAAAGCAACGGGAATTGCAACCTGGTCGGGAAATTGGTTGCCCATTAAGTATGACGGGTGAGCCGAAGATATTCCGATTGCCCGAGGACCTGAGTTAAGAGTCGCTTTTTCGACGGTTAAGGTTTCACTGTCGCTTAAGGCAACCACTTCCCCGAAATCAACGTCACGCGCTTTGTACATTTCGGCTAAGTCGGCGTCGATTGAACCAGAGAACCACATTTCAACCCAAACGCTTCCGTCAAAAAGAAGGCCAATCGAGTCTCCGTTGCCAAGTTGTCTGGTCGTCGAACCGAGCTCCATGTTAGAGCTGGGAAGAGTACCTTGGTCTTGGACTGTAAGGGTATTGGTACTACTAGTTCCGCGAATAATAACAAAATCGCCTTCAACCCCATCGGCAATGGTCGGAGTGGAAGTTAAAGTGACAGCGCCTCCGGAACCGGCAACCTTAAGGTGGGTCGAATTAACCACAATTGTACTCGAAGCAGACAAAGTTTGTGTTGAAGAGGGAGTAAAAATAGTTTTTGTCGACGAGGAGAAGTTGACTTTACCGGCTGCCGCAAGAGAAATGTCTCCCGAAGTGGTTGTTTGGAGAGCCAAATTTGCGCTGGTAGAGTTAACGGTTAATCCCGATGCGGTGGAAGTAATTAAGTATCCGGAACCGGTTATCGTATTAGCTCCGACGTTTAAGGCATTGGTAATAGTTTCATCGCTTACGTCTATAGCGTCTGTGATGGTTCCGGATGAAGTTTGTCTCATTAATAGGCCGTCGACGGTAGTTCCGCCTCCTGAAGCGTCGAGTTGCGCTAATACTCCGGTGGAGGAAGAAGTAAGAAGTATGCCTTGCCCCGTGCCGGAATTGGTTATTCCAAGCACGGCGCCAGTTGCATTGGAATAATTCTGAGTGAGCGAAAGAACATTGGCGGTGTTAGCCAAGACTCCTAATGCTTGTGACCCTGTATCAGATATTTGTACGACAGCCCCCGATATTGTGTGAGTATTGCCGGAATTATTGAGAGTTATTGCCCTTGAAATATCGAGCACATTACCGCTAGAGTTCAAGTCAACACCGCCGTTAAAAATTTGGGAGTAAGCGATATTGGCGATATCTCCTGTGAAAGACGTAGACCCGCTGGCGCCTGTTTTGCTTAAGGCTAGCAAGCCTCCTGTTGAAAGCGAGGTAGAAGAAGAAGAAATTGTTTCGGCGACAGATGTAGTTAGGGAATCCGAAGTTAAGGTCATCAGCTTATTTGTGGAATCCCAGCCAAAACCTGACGTTTCGGAGGCTATTGTTGAGGAGGTATCAAAAAAGGCAATTTGTCCGGCCGTTCCCGAACCGGTTATTCCTGTCGAGGAAGCTATGCAATCGGCCCAGGCAGAACCTTCATAACAGCGGAATTTATTATCGGCCGAATTGTAATAAATATTGCCTGCCACATCGAGACTTGGGTCACCGGTCGTTGTTTTAACGGGTAATCTGGCTACCCCGGCACCGTTGGCTGCATTTGAGGCAAGTATTAAAGTATTATCGGTGTCATTGCTAATCGACTCGCCATTAGTAAAAGTAATATCGCCGCCGACGCCGGTGAGCGTTATTCCTGTCGTCCCGGCCAAGCTTATATCGCCGGTTAGGGAAGTCGTTGCCGTGGTCAGTCTGATTGTCCCATCTGTATTATTGTCTATCGTTTCTCCGTTTTGGAGGGAGATATCGGTTGTGACCCCGGTTGAGGCGATATTTATGGCTGTTCCTATTGCCTGGGTTCCAGAGCCAATGGTTATTCCGTTTGTCAGGGTGCTTCCTCCCGAATTGGTT
>Ga0209542_10002355_pt1 | contig 42418 bp, 41 predicted proteins | sample RifCSPhighO2_01_FD_184028 | JGI IMG/M metagenome (GOLD analysis project Ga0209542, IMG submission 184028) | Soil microbial communities from Rifle, Colorado - Rifle CSP2_plank highO2_0.1 (SPAdes) (version 2) | ecosystem: Environmental > Terrestrial > Deep subsurface > Rock core/Sediment ... | reverse complement strand
ACGGGTTTCTGTGGGTACCCGAAGCACGACTCTCTTCACTACCTTTCCCGGCGCGTCACCTCGTTGATGTGGAGAGTTACCATTACAAGGTTGAGGGTTTCCCAGCCTTATCACTCATTGCGCAATTGGGTTGTCCGTTTGAATGCGGTTTCTGCGGAGGACGATCCTCGCCAATGCTCCGTAGAATTCGGACCAGACCCCCAGAACACATCGTCGCAGAAATGCGACAAATGTTTCAGCATTACGGTCGTCCAGGTTTTATGCTCTACGATGACGAACTCAACGTTTCGAAGGATATGGTGCAACTTATGCACCTTATTCACGAGGCTCAAGATGAACTTGGTGTTGAATGGCGCTTGCGCGGTTTTGTGAAGGCGGAGCTTTTTACTCTTGAGCAAGCAAGGTCTATGTACACCGCCGGCTTTCGCTGGGTCTTGGTGGGCTTTGAAAGCGGTTCACCAAAGATACTCAAGAACATCAACAAGAAGTCGACGCGGGAAGATAATACCCGAGCTATCCAAATTGCCCATAGTGTAGGGTTGAAGGTCAAGGCGCTCATGTCACTAGGCCACCCGGGCGAGAGCAAGGAAACAGTCCAAGAGACCCTAGACTGGATTCTCGCTGTTCGTCCCGATGACCTGGATGTAACGGTTATAACATGTTATCCGGGTACGCCGTACTACGACGAGGCTACCCCTGTGAATAACGGCCGCTTATGGGTCTATACCTACAGACGTACCGGCGACCGACTCTACCAAGACGACCCGGACTTCGACCTTGTGGCAGAGTATTACAAAGGCCAGCCGGGCAAGTACAACGTATTTGTTTTTACCGACTTTCTCTCGCGGGAGGAATTGGCGGCTGAACGGGATGGACTTGAAAATAAAGTTAGGCAAGTCCTGAATATCCCGTTCAATGCCGGAGCCCCTGGTGTAGACTACGAACACTCCATGGGCCAAACCGGGTTGCCACCTAGCATTCTTCGGTCCTCATCCTCATGACCCCTCTCTTACAGGAGGGGTCAATCATTACCGGGGTTACTGGCAAAATGTAATTTATTTTAGTAAAATAAGCCGTATGCCTGAACTAAGCCTTGTTATTGCAGCGTATAATGAAGAATACAGGTTGCCACCGACGGTTGATAAGACAATTTCATATTTATATGGCCACAAGATTTCATTCGAGATCTTAATTGTTAATGATGGCAGTAAGGACAATACAGAAACGGTTGTTAAAAAACTTACATCTAAATATCCCGAGATAAGAATATTGTCACATTATCCAAACAAAGGCAGGGGGGCGAGTATTCGCGAGGGGATATTGAATGCCAGGGGTAAGTTTGTACTTGAATCTGATGCTGACGGCAGTGTTCATCCTGAAGCCATAAAGAGATTTTTGCTTATCATGCGTGAGCGTGATGATGTTGATTTAATCATCGGGAGTCGCGAAATGAAGGATTCAGTTATAACAGAACCCCAGCCGTTCCTCCGGGTATTCCTTGGTTATGGTTTTATTTATCTAACAAAGTTGATATTTTGGGCTTGGCACATACATGATTTTACACTTGGATTTAAGATGTTTCGCCTTGAAACAGCCCAAGACATTTTTAAATATCAATTTGATGACCATTATGTAGCCGAGGCTGAAATTATATTTGTAGCGCGCAAAAGAAAATGGAGATTGCTTGAATTGCCCGTAACATGGTCAGACAATAGAGATTCGCGAGTGCGACCATTCCGAGACTCAATACGTTCATTTAGGGGTCTTGCGACGTTGCTCCTGCGAAGTTTAAAGGGGCAATATGGAACAAGGTACACTTAAAAAATTTTGGTGGGTGGGGGTGATTGCTATGTTGGCGGGTGTTTTGCATATAGCGCCATATATTTATTTTGAACGTTCACTTGGGTTGGAATATAAAGATGTGCATATGACCGGCGCTTACGATGAGGATTTTTATTTAGCCCTAGTTAATCAAGCACGCGTAGGCAAAAGCGCTTTTGCTAATCCCTACACATATGAAAATCGCGACCAAGGCATTAACTTTCGCTATCAAATTTTAGAGACACTAATTGGAAAGATTGCTCACGGCCTTAGGCTTAGTATGGATGCAGTCGCTTTGGCGGTCAAGTTCTTTTCTTCAGCAATTCTTTTCATAATTCTTTTTGTGTTTGGTCGAAGCTTGACAAAAAGCGCCACCGGGGGAGTGCTTGCGGCCGTTTTTGTGGAATTCGGAAATGAACTTGCCCGCTTGGAACTTGGGCCAGCGCTAAGCACCATTTTTCACTGGCAGAGCAGTTTTAACAGTTTTCTTTTTTACGACCGACCTGTCTATCCGTCAATTACGGCCATCTTTTTTTTCTTGGCTCTATTCATGAGCTGGCGTCTTTTGGAAAATAACAAACACCTCTTGGCTCTTTGGTTGGGTGTTTTCATCGGCCTTATAAGCTACCTCTATTTCTATTACTGGGCTTTTCTTATAATTCTTATATCCGCTCTACTTGTCATAGCTCTTATCCGCAAAGATTATTCTCTGGCAAAAAACTATATGTTAACAATTGGCATCGCGGTCCTTGCTTCTGGTCCCTTCCTTCTCAACATATATGGCACACTCGGGCAGGCGGGCGCTGATACCGCCAACATTGCTAAAAACTTCATTTTCACACATCGTTTTATTATTGAAAAAGTTTTGCTCCTGCCTATGGCCATTCTTGGCGCCATATTTGTTTGGTTTAAGCACAAAAGCAGAACTTTTCCCCGTCAATTTATTTTTCTCGGGGCAGTTTTAATTACTGGGTTGCTAGCCAGTAATCAGCAAGTAATTACCGGCATGGAGGTTCAACAGCATCACTTCCACTTTATGACAAATATTCCCATCCTCTTGTTGTTTAGCGGAGTGTTCCTGTGGTATTTACTCAATCTGCTTAATAGGGATATTCCAATGTATCGCTATGTTAAAGTTATGACAATTTCATTCGTCATAGTTGCAGTTATTGCCCATGCTGTCGGCGTGCAGGCTTCATCCTATCGTTATTGGGACGATGAGTTTGTTGATAGACAACGCTGGGCCGGCGCGTTCTCGTGGTTGAATGAGCACACAGACAAAAATGATGTGGTCCTGGCTAATTTTGAAGTTTCCGAGTCAGTGCCCGTCTATACCCACAATTATGTTTATGGAGCCTTGCATGCCATGTCTTACCCGGTGCCTATCGAGCGTCTCGCCCATAATTATTTTACAGAAATTTATCTTGCCGGTGTTCGTGCGGATAATGCCCGCGAGTTTATGGACGTCAACCGCGACAAGATGGGCCAATATATATTTGAGGGCCAATATTGGCGAGCCACCTGCGGCTCATTTGGCTGTTTCCCCGATAGCTGGTTTGAAAAACTTGTTTCTGATTATCAAACCTTTGTCTCAAAGCCGTTTGAGGAGCAGCTTAAAAAGTATCGCCTTGACTATGTTATTTGGGATACAAGACGCGACCCAGTGTGGCAGTTGGATAAATATAAATTACCCAAACAAGTTTTTTTACAGGATGACGTCGTAATATACAATCTCAAGCCATGAACGAAATGAGCGAAAGGAAAGTATATGGGATTGCCGTTGGTTTCAGAATTCTATTGTTCTGCCTTATTTTACTTACGGTGGGGAGTTACACCATCACAAACTTTGGTGACGCGCCAGACTATTATGGTATGGCAGGCTATCTTATAAAGCACCATTCCCTCACTACTTTGTATTACCCTCTGCTTGAAAGCGCCCGCCCGCCCGGATACTCTGTTTTTTTGCTCCCGTTCCTTTCTTTAAATTTACCAATTTGGTTGGCGTCTCTTGTCCAGATTGTTTTTGTGTCGTTTATCCCCATAATCGCGATGCGTATAGCATGGTTACTTGGTTTAAACGAAAAAGTACGAAAGTACACTGGCTTAACTCTAGCTCTGGAGCCATTAGGCGCTTTTTACAGCATAATTTTTCTGTCAGACACCTTTGCCGCGCTTATTTTTATAATTGGCGTGTATTTACTGCTAAAGTTTTGGCAAAATCGCGATATCAAACTACTCGCTTTTTCTGCCCTTGCTTTCGGTCTGCTCAATTACATCCGGCCAATCGGGATGTTTTTATACATCCTCATTCCGACATGTTTGTTGGTGGCCGGGGCAATGTGGGACCGCCTTAATCTTAAAAAATATCTGATTTACGGACTCATTTTTGCCGGTTTGTTCAATTTGGTTTTACTGCCTTGGCGCTTGCGAAACATGAAAGAGTTCGGAGTTTTCGGTTTTGTTTCCGGCATTGAGCGCCAACTTTATGACATTACAGCCGCCGGTGTCCGTTCTTCGGCCGAGAGCATGCCCTACCCGGTTATGCAATTACAAATGCGCGATGAGGTTAGACCTCTCTTGCGCGAACCGCGCGACATGGCCAGTTTCTACAATCACGGTGTGCTTATAAGTCCGGCACTTGAAATTATTAAGATGTATCCTTTGCACTACGTTAAAAATTATATTCGCGGTCTTGCCACTTTTTTTGGCTCTGGCAACTACCAATATCCGTTATTTATCTATAACATTATTGATTCTCACTTTGCCTACCTATTCATCTCAGTATTTAGCCGTTTGCTCTGGACACTAATTTTTGGCCTCTCGCTTTTAGGCGCCTACAAGGCTTGGCGGCAAGTTCCAAGTGCCCGTGTTGCTGTCTTGCTGTATACTTTCTTCATTCTGTACTCCATGGCCCTTGTAGCCAACATGACGGTTGGGGTTGAAGCGAGGCATAGATTATTTTTGCATCCCTTTTATTTTATCTTTGCCACTTATGTATATGTTATATTCTTGGAATGGCGCAAAAAATCCCAAACAAAAAAATTATCGTAGTCCTGCCGGCCTATCATGCGGTCAAGACGCTTTCGCGCACCATTAGTGCCATTCCCCGGGATTGGGTGGATGATATTGTGCTTGTGGACGACGCTTCGGGAGACGGTACGGCTGAACTTTCCCGTTCTTTGGGTATCAAAACTTTTGTTCATCAGGCCAACAGAGGTTATGGAGGGAATCAAAAAACCTGTTACGCCGAGGCCCTGCGTTTGGGAGCCGACATTATTGTGATGGTGCACCCAGACTTTCAGTACGACCCTTACTACATTCCAGACCTTATCCGACCGATTGCCGAAAATAGAGCCGACGCCGTGTTCGGCTCGCGCATGATGATTCCGGGCGGGGCGCGCCGGGGCGGTATGCCGCTTTGGAAGTACCTCGCGAACATTAGCCTTTCTAAACTTGGTAATTTGGTACTTGGGTTGCATTTGAGCGAGTATCATTCTGGTTTTAGGGCCTATGCTCGCCATGTTCTTGAGGAAACACCTATTGAACTTAATTCCAATAACTTCGTTTTTGATACCGAAATTATAGCTCAACTGAAGGTGTTTAACTTTAGGATTTTGGAAATGCCAATTGCCACCCGCTATTTCCCCGAAGCCTCTATGATTGGTTTCTGGAAAAGTTGCCAATATGGATTGTCATTCATGTTGGTATTAGCTTCTTACTTCGCACACTTTTGGAGACTTAAGCGCGACCTGCGTCTGCTCCCCTCAAGTAAAACTCATGAGTAGTTTTCAGACCGTTTTTGAATAAAATTCGGGGCTTCCAGCCAAGTTCGCGTTTGATTTTGGAGCAATTCAAGGCGTAACGGAAGTCATGACCAAGGCGGTCAGGGACGTATTTTATGAAAGACGTATTTCGGTCGGTTAAGGAGAGTAATTTTTTGGTTAAAGCAAGATTGGTAAGTTCCGTGCTCCCGCCGATATTATATACTTCGCCTGATTTGCCATGCCGATACACAAGGTCTATCGCCCGGGCGTGGTCATCAACATATAGCCATTCACGCCTCTGTAAGCCCTTGCCATAGAGGGGCACTTTTATGCCTTTTAATAAGTTAGTAATGAAAAGTGGTAAGAGTTTTGTCTTGTCCTGATTTGGGCCATAAGTGTTTGAGGCTCGGGTGATGACCACAGGAAGTCTATAGGTTTTGTAATAAGAACGAGCCAACATTTCTGCCGCCGCCTTGGATGCGCTGTAGGGGTTGTTTGGCGCAAGGGGACTTCTCTCGCTAAAACGCCCAGGCCCGCTCTCGAGAGCTCCATAGACTTCGTCTGTTGAGACTTGCAAAAAACGTCGTAAGCCGTACTTAAGAGAGAGGACCAACAAGTTGTGGGTGCCGGTTACGTTTGTGTCAATGAAGAGTTGGGGATTTTGGATTGAAACATCAACATGGGTTTCGGCCGCGAAGTGGATTAGTCCGGAAGGTCTGTATTTTACAAAAAGTTTTTGGAGCTTTTTGTAATTCCTGACATCAACCTTTTCCCATGCGTAGTTTAGACAGCTAGAGACTTTGATGTTTGATACACTACCAACTTTGGTCAGGCAGTCTATGTTCACGTAACGAACCCCAAGGTTCTTGGGAACAAAGATGTTTAAATAGTTACTGCCGATGAAGCCAAGTCCACCGGTCACAAAAAGAGTCTCTTTAAATTTAGATTTAGGCATTGAGTTTTTTGCGAATATGAGCGGCCGCTTCATGGAGACGGTCAAAGGTGCCTACATCAAACCATTCGCCCGTAATCTTGACGGCCCGAAGCTTACCCTCGGGAATATAGGTGTTCAAGAGGTCGGTAATCTCGTACTCGCCTCGGGCTGAAGGCTTAAGCTTGTCAATGCGAGCAAAGACACTTGGGTCAAAGGCGTAGGTCCCGATGGCCGCGTAGTTAGAGGGCGGGTCTTTAGGCTTTTCAATCAACTCCAATACTTGTTCGCCCCTCATACGGGGCACACCGAAATCTTGAGGGTTTAGCACATTTTTTATAAATATCAGAGCACCTTCCCGGAAACTTTGGAAGTGCGTTACTAAATCTTCATCAATAATGTTATCGCCGAAAATAAGCGCAGTGCTATCGGCGCCCACAAAATCGCGCGCTACCCCAAGGGCCGCCGCCAAACCATTAGGTTTTTCTTGTAGGCCGTACTCTATTGTAACAGCGCCAAAGAGTCCTTGGCTTTGGCCGTGCGAAACCACCGAACGTATGGCGCCCACATGCTCGGGCGAGGTTATAATCATGACCTCGCTTAGGCCTGTTCGCAGAAGGGTTTCAAGCGGGTAGAATATCATCGGTCTGTTGTAGACCGGGAAGAGGTGCTTATTGACCGTGAGTGTTACGGGTCGCATGCGTGTGCCTTGGCCACCGGCAAGTAGGACTCCCTTCATACATTTATTGTTCACTTTTACCGCGGTGGTCGTTCACTATATCGCGGATGATAAAACGCGGTCGGCCCTTAACCTCCTCAAAAATGCGCCCGATATATTCACCCAAGGCGGCAATGCCCAGAAGTTGAACAGCAGAGAAAAATAACACGATGACCACAAGAGTCATAAATCCAGCCGGCGCGCCCTTGACGAAGAACAAAACAAGGTAAATTAAAATTCCCAAGAGCGCCAATATCACCATGGCTAGCGAGAAGTGAGTGATGTACTCAATGGGTTTGAAAGAGAATGAGAAGATAGCCTTGCGTGCCCAGCGGATACCCGCGATGTAACCTTTGGTGGAGACTGATTTGCGTCCATCAAAACGCTCTGGGCGCGCATAATCTATGCCAATGCTCTTGTAACCTACCCAGGCGCGCAGACCTCTAATTAGGCGGTCGCGCTCGGGCATGGAGTTGATGTGGTTCACCACAGCCCTGTCCATCAGGGAAAACTCGCCAGCATCCAGTGGAACTTTCATATACGCAAGTTTTTGGAAGATGACATAGAACATATGGTAAATCCATTGGGTCAGTCGTCCCATGCTCTTCTCACGCTTGGTGCGCACGCCATACACGACCTGATAGCCCTCTTGCCATTTCCTCACGAAATCCTCAATGAGTTCGGGCGGGTCCTGCAAGTCACCATCCATAAGCACAACCACATCTCCCGTGGCTTGAATCATCCCGGAGGTAAAAGCGGCTTGAGCCCCAAAATTGCGGGCGTGGTTCACCACGGTCAAGTTCTTGTCTTTAGCCGCCAGATTTCGCAATATCACCTCAGACTTATCGGGAGAAGCATCGTTGACGTATATAATCTCATACGAAGGGGTTAGGGCCGCGAGCGTGGCCGATAAACGCTGATATAGAGCCTCAATATTACCCTCATCGCCGTAGCAACAAATTACCACTGAAATCCGCTTATCTGTAATCATTGGTTTATATTAGCAAATATTAAGACATTAGTTTAGGAGTCTGATAATTTTAGCGCTTAGTGTTTTGGGCTCCAATCCTATTTTGGCCAATAAATAATCTCGACTACCTACATCTTTAATAAAGCGGTCGGGGATACCAAACACCTTCAGCCTTGAGGCACATTGAGATTGACTCAAAATGTTGGACACAATACTGCCAAGACCGCCAATAATACTGTGTTCCTCTAACGTGCAAATGAGTGAGCAAGTTTTAGCAAGGTGCTTGATTAGCTTATCGTCAATGGGTTTGAGCGAGGGCATACTTATGACCCCGACTTTCTTTCCTGACTTTTTCTCTATCAAATTTGCCGTGGCCATGACTACGTCAAGAATATTGCCGGTTGAAATAAGTACAACATCCTTGCCATTGCGGATATGGTAGCTCTTACCCAACTCAAACTTCCAACCCGCCTTCTCGTAGTTCACGCCCGGACTTTTAGAAAGGCGCATGTATGTGGGACCGGAGTGTCGGATAAGTGTGCGTGTGGCCTCACGCGCTTCCCACGAGTACGCAGGGCAAACAACTTTCATGTTAGGCAACACATTCATGATAGCCACGTCTTCAATGGTGTGGTGGGTATGGCCGTGGGTGGGGTAATTGAAGCCGCCCCCCGGTCCAAAAAGCTTGACATCCAGATTGTCATAACAAATATCGCTCCTGATTTGTTCATATGGACGCATGGTCAGGAACGAAGCGATAGAGTAGGCAATAACTTTTTTGCCAGAAAGTGCCAACCCGGCGGCAAGGCCAAGCATATTGCCCTCCGCTATGCCGACGTTTATAAAGCGTTCTGGAAAAGTTTTTTGTATTGGTTCAAGGGCGTTGTAACCTAGATCGCCGGTCAGAAAAATAATATTTTTATTGCGCTCCATCTCGAGGAGCGTTTGTTTTACGAAATCGTTACGCATGTTGGCTAGCCAGGTAAGTTATCTCATCCGGCGTATAGTAGTGTGCTCCTAAGGTATTCTCAATATGCGGGATACCCTTTCCGGAAATAGTGTGGGCAATAACAACTGTTGGGCGGTCCCTCCTTCTTTTAGCTTTTAGCAAAACCTTTTCAAGTAAGACGATATCGTGCCCATCCACTTCCAAAACATTCCAACCGAAAGCGGTCCAGATAGCGCTAAGGTCCACGGGGTGTACTTTGTCTGTGGCTCCGAATCCCTGGAATTTGTTGTCATCAATTATCACCACCACATTTGATAATTTATGGCTGGAAGCGAACATGGCCGCTTCCCAGATACTGCCCTCGTTGCATTCGCCATCGCCCACAAGCACAAACACCTTTTTATTCGGCCACTCGCTTTTCATGGTTAAAGCCATACCTATAGCAATAGGCAAACCATGACCCAATGAGCCTGTTGAGACTTCAATTCCCCGTGAGGCGCTTCGGCAAGGGTGGCAATGGAAGCGTCCGCCATCAACCCTATACCGTTTCAACTCTGTTTCTGGAAAATAACCCCGCAAGGCCATAGTGGCATACATGGCCGCCGCTCCATGCCCCTTGGATAGTACGAAATGGTCGCGGTCTGGTCGCTCTGGTTGTTTGGGGTCAATATCCAAAATAGCAAAATAGAGAGTAATCAAAATATCGGCAATGCATAAAGAAGAGCCTATTTCAGCGCTCTTGCTCCCGTACGACATTTCAATAATGTGCTCTCTAACTTGGGTCGCCAAACCCTGAAGTTTTTTATTCTGGGCCATAAGGTAAGTGTTTTTATCCTAGCAAATATTTACGAATTGCAATATAGGACTTATCAGAGAATGGTAGAAGCAGGCGGGCAAGCATAGTGGAGAAAAAAGGATAATAGACCACAGGCTTCTTGCTTTCAAGAAGTCCGGCAAGCATTTTGGCCACATCTTCTGCTTTAGGCACTAAAGCGGATTTTTTACCCTCAAACATATTGGTTGCAATGGGACCCAAGTATACCGCGCTGAAAGCTACACCCTTATCTCTATAGTGAAGGTCAAAACCACGCAGGGCCAAAGCTAAAGCAATTTTGGTGGCCGGATAGCTGATGGCTCGCAAATTAGGCCGGAAGGCCGCCGTGGAAGCAATGCCAACGAAGTGTCCTTGGCCGACCTTAAGCATGTCGGGTAGGAATTCCTCTATCAAATTAATTGCTCCACCTAGGTTCACAGCAAAAGTTTTATCAAAGATATCCCGGTGGAATGTTTCATTCACATCGGTAGGGAAGATGCCGGCATTTAGGATTACTGCATCGGGCATAAATCCACCTTGTTTTAACTTCTGACAATACAAACGGACGGCCTCGCGATTACCCACGTCGCATTCCTGTTGTCCCAAAATCTCGCGGACTTCATGGTCGCACAAACGCAGTTGCTCTGCCGTTGCCTTCCCAATACCTCTACTTGTGCCAGTGATTAAAATTTTCATAGATTATACCTTAGTCTGTTGTTACATCACGAGAGTAAACATCCTCAAGTGTTTCTCGGCGTTGAATAATGTACTCATTGTCGTTCGCCAAAAAGACAGTAGCAGCTCTAGGATAAAGGAATTGATTGGATTGAGCGATACAATATGCTCCCACATCCCTAATAATTGCCAAATCCCCGATTTTAGCGGGAGGCAGTAACCTGTTTGATGCGAGAATGTCAGCCGAATAAAGCAAGGGACCCGCCACAGAAATTTTTTGGCGATGAGTCTGATTCACGCAAATCTCTATACTGTGGTATTCAGAAAAGAGGGTTAAAACAGGAAGCAGGTTTGTTCCTCCGTCTAAAATAATCCAATTCGTGGTATCTGTTTTTTTTGTATTCACAACTCCAAGAAGTAAGTCCGTGCTATCGCCAACCAAAGCGCGTCCCGGCTCCATCATTAAATGTGGAGTTTTAAGATTATATTCGCGCAGACGTTCTCTCAATCTTTCTTTAATGGCCTCGGCTATCTTATTGAAATCAATTTCTCGCCAATTGTTCCAGTGTATTGGCAAACCCACAAGATTGCGAATGAAGTTCACACCCAAATCAATTATGGAATAAAAACGTACACCCGCTAGGCCGATACCACCCCCTAGATTTATTAGCGTAATATCAATACTAAATTTATCTTTGATTAGTTTCATAAACTCTGTAATCAAATCAACCCCCACAAGATATTTCTCGACACTTCGCTGGTTTGACCCAGTGTGGCAATGTAGGCCAATAAGTTTTAAGCACTTACTCTCGTTTATAAATTTGGCGATACGCAAGGCCTCTCCATTTATAACACTTGCTCCGAATCGGTCGTAAGTTACCCCAAGCAGGGATTTGACCCCTGTTTTTGAGGGGAAAGCAAGACGAATTCCCACATCCACCTTGCAATTTTTACTTCGGGCAAGTTCTTCAAGCCTAATTGCTTCATCCATTGATTCTATATTGATGATGCGTACATCGGAGTCTAAAGCTAGAGTCAGCTCATGGTTTGTTTTTGTTAAGCCTTCGTAAATCATCTCTTTTCCGTTATAGCCCGCCTTCAGGGCTCCGCTCATATCCAAACGCGAACAGACTTCCGCCACGACATTTTCTTGTCGCATTGTGCGGAGTATTTCCAACTGAGAATTAGTTTTGGCTGAATAACATAGAGTAAAGCCTCCCGCATAATCTTTAAAGACTCGCTTAAAACGAGCCACATTTTTAACAAGCGTAGAACGGTTGGTTACAAAAAGCGGAGTCCCAAATTTTTTTGCCAATTCAACGGCTTTTGGGCTGTCCAAAAATGGTTTTTCTACTATAGCCACAATTTGACTACTGTGAGAGCGGAGGTATTTGTATTTACTTAGATACCCACAAATTTTGACTAAAGGTAGAACAAGGAGGCATAATCGTGGCATATTTTGGGCAAAGAACCAGTCCATAGCCCTAATTATCCAGGGAATAAAATAAGGCCCGTCTCTATCCTCAATCCTAAAACCGCAACTTCCGAGCTCGGTTGATAATTGTCGCCAACCGAAACTAAATTCGCGCCCGTCACTTTTAATCCCTAAGTATGCGAATATATCAAGAGCGATTGATTTACCAAACCACTCATATTTGTACGGTACGCCAATCACTGCCCGGCCACCGGGTTTGAGAACGCGATAGATTTCCCGCATGGCTTCTATCGGTTTGGGAATATGCTCAATCGTTCCCATGGTAAAAATAAAGTCAAAAGTATCAGTTTGGTAAGGCATTGCCCGCATATCACCCACGACTCCCCTCACTGGTATATTATCGGTTTTTAAGCGTGCTATTGCTTTAGCGACCACATCTGGTGAAAGGTCTATGGCGTGCACCTCATCATAGTTTTGCCAAATGTGGCTAAGTGTTGCCGTATGGTGCGCTTCGTCCCAGAGGTCAAGCTTTAAGAATTTCCCTCCCCCCTCCTCCCTCCGGAGGTGTTTATTGCAAAGCTCTATGGACCCGCTTAGCAATAAAAGTGAACTCGGAGCCTTGGCTAAAGATGCGAATTGTTTAGAATATATGTCCCAAAATTCCGCCCTTTGTTGTTCCAAACCTGATTCAAGGGGGTTAAATTTCATATGGGGTATCATAGCAACCTAATGAATGCGGGGCAATATAATGATATGATTTGTAAATGAGGCCATGGTTTTCTAGATTTTTCTCACCTATCTCATTAGTTTTTATTCCCCTTATAGCCTTTTTTGCCCCCCTTTTTTTATTCGGAAAAATATTTGTGAACGGTGATGTGTTTGCCTTTTCATACCCAATGGCTTACTTTTTTTCACAGCATTTTGGGGCGGGTGTCAATCAGTATTTTTACATGGGCTATCCATTGGCCGCTTCATTCCACTACGCATTTTTCAGTCCACTATACAATTTTTTTTACGCCCATTTTAATTATCTCACGGGCTATCACCTTATCTTACTTTTTGATTTAGGCGCAGCGATTATTGCCACTTACTTACTTGCCCGAAAGCTGACCCTTTCGCCATGGACTTCTGTTTTCGCAAGTGGCATTTATGCTTTCAGTCAGTTCAGTATATTTTGGATACCGGCTCCCACCATCGCCAACTCACTCTGGCTTCTGCCCGCGCTCATTTTGGCAGTTCACAATCTTGGTGAATGGAAGCAGGCGAAAGATTTAGTCAAAAATGCTTTATTGGCCGCTTTGATTATTGGCTGGAGTCTGCTCACCTCACACTACCAATTTGTTGTGATGATGCTCGTTCCAGCCGGGGCATATCTTTTGCTCAAGAGGCGCTCGCTACGCACCATCTTTACTTTTAGCTTCTCGGTTATCGGGGGATTTCTAATCGGCTTGCCTCAATGGGCTAATGTTGGGCGTTATTTTGGTCATTCCGGCCGAGTTGATTATTTCACATATGAATATTTAAAATTATTAGACCCCATAAAGTATTTTTTTTCCGACTTGTCCATACCACGTTTTACTTTACAGGAATTCTTGCCGTATATTGGCATGGCTGGCTTGGCCCTGCTTTTGGTCGGACTATTCTATTATCGCAGGGATGAACAAACAAGAACCTTCTGGTGGCTTCTGCTCCTTTCTTTCTCTTTTATGGTTTCTTTCTCACCAGTTGCATGGCTAGCTCGGCATCTGCCTGTGCTTGAACGCATGGCCGAGCCCGTTCGTTTTATGTATCTGGTCAGTTTATGCATTGCCCTCATTTCAGCCTTTGCTCTGGAGAAAGTTTGTCATCCGGATAATGGCAGACAAGCAAGAGAATTTCTGGCGAAATATCTAAAATATATCGCAATGATTTTAGCAAGCCTGGTTGCTTTCGCTAATCTAGCTTACTATTTATTTGGCGAACGTCTGCTTAGTTTTGCGAATAATTATTTTGATGTTCATTATTACGCCAGCACGACAGGGCAGTCACACGAGTATTACTATGGTGTTATTCGGGCAATCGCCCGGACAAGTTTTGGCGCACTGGATATAAAAAATATTTCGCTGATTGCGATGTTTGTCTCCCTTATCTTATTGATTTATGTATTCCGGCGTTATTCTGGTCAGGCGCTCATAGCCAGCATCGCGCTTATAAGCCTATTTGACCTTAGTGTCCACGGACTACACTCTCTTTATTACGCAGACGCAAGTTTGCTGACTAGCTTGCCAGAACCTATCGCAAATATTGCTAAAATTGAACCAAACCCATACACATATCGCATTGCTAGCATTTTAGTACCAGACGCCCAATATCGTTTGCTCTCGGCAACACGTCCAGAAGCGCAGGAAGAGGCAATGAGATATTCTGTAGCTGGGTTAGTGGGTGATGTCGGTCAAATCAATAACTTGCCCGTGCTAAGCGGTCTTGAAGCTACGGTCAATGCGAGGACCCAGAAGCTTACTTGGTATGTTACCCTTGACGGCACGGCCGGCAGTCCCGAAGAAAAAATAAAACTTTTCCTTGAGCGTCTCAACATTCTATCTGCTCTAAATGTAAAATATGTCGTGTCGCCCTATGAGCTCAATAACCCATCACTCACACCTATATCACAAATGAGTCTCACTTCATATCAACTGCCACTTTACCTGTACCAGAATCAAAACGCCTTGCCCAGAATTTATGTGCCAGAAAGGGTTGACTTGGCCACTTCAGACGCTGAAGCTTGGCAGTTCACTACAGAGAACAAAGTACCCTTCAATAAAGTTTCCTTTGTAGAGTGTCCAGATTGTCTTCCGAATAAGGAAAGCGATGCCCAATTAATTAACGAAAAATTTTCCGATGACAAGTTGTCATTTGACGTAACCGTCAGAAGTCCAAGCTGGGTTATAGTGATTAATGCCAATGTCCTCGGTTGGCAAGCCTACATTGACGGTCAAGCTACAAGAATATATTCGGCTAATTATGCTTCGCAAGCAGTGCAAGTCCCGGTCGGAAAGCATCACATCAAACTAGAGTATAAAGTTAAATACGGACTATAAAATGAAGGTTCTGTACATAACGGCTAATTTTGATACACACACTGGCTGGGGTCGCTATTCGAGCGCTGTTATAGAAGAGGCCAGACGCGTTGGAATCGAAGCGAGCGTGCTGACTAATTTGGAACTGCCAAAAGCAAAGACTCTATATCAATTTATTACTAACTGTTTGTGTGCCCGAAAAGAGGCAAAGAATGTAGATATAGTTCACGCGCTAGATACTTGGCCCTTTGGCATCTACGCTTATTTTGCAGTTTTTGGTACGAAAAAGAAGCTATTTGTTAATGCAGTGGGCACTTACTCCGTAGCCCCCCTTGATGATTTCTTGAAACGAAGCCTGATAAAATTTGTTTACAGGAGAAGTCAAAAAGTTTTTGCCATTTCCAATTATGTGGCGAATCTTGTGTGCGAGAAAATACAAACGGACAAACTACAAACTGTCTATTTAGGGCTTACGCCATTGCCGGAACCAAGCACTTCGGACCTAGCTTGGGCTCGAGAGAAAATTGGAAACGGCAAGCCAGTCCTGCTTACTGTTGGGACAGTAGAAGCGCGCAAGGGGCAGAGTGATGTTGCCGAGGCAGTTCAGATTCTGACGAAGGATTATACTGACATTGTCTATATTATGGCGAGTGTGAATGCGGATAGAGCGTATCTTGAAAGTATTGCCAAAAACAAAAATGTGAAATATATTTCTGACGCTGATACAGACGGCAAGATTGCGGCACTCTACACCCTTTCTGATATTTTTGTTCTTGCTTCAAAGAGGTTGGGTGGCCATTTGGAAGGCTTTGGCCTAGTGGCACTTGAGGCCGCCTCCTTCGGCAAACCGGTAGTGGCCGGTAGCGATAGCGGAGTCGTTGAGGCCATAAACCCAAACCACACTGGTTATGTTGCCACCTCTGGCGACCCCAATCACATTGCTCATTGTATAGAAAAAATTACCCAAAAAAGTCCCCAGACTTTTGCCACGACTTCTTTAGAGTGGGCAAAGAATTTCACTTGGCAGAAAACGTTTGCCGAGTATCATAAATATTACGCAAATGTTTAACAGTATCTTAATATACGATCATGTACATATTTCAGCCGGACAGGTATTTATTAAGGAAGCAGATTTCAAAGATAGCCCATTTTATTTATGGCGATGTTTTAGACGTTGGGGCCGGCGACCGCAGTCGATATGATGATTTGTTCAAATTTGATTCATACACCAAGATGGATATTAAAACAGGGCCCAACGTAGATGTATCAGGAAGCGCTGACAAAATACCTTTTTCGGATGCTAAGTTTGATTCAGTAGTTTGCACGCAAGTGTTTGAGCACCTGCCACACCCATACAGGGGGGCTCGGGAGATTGCCCGGGTACTTAAACCAGGTGGACAGCTCCTGCTCACCGTTCCCCAAATGAACGAATTGCATGAGGAGCCTCATGATTACTTTCGCTATACCAAATACGGTCTTACTGTGTTGTTTGAGAACGTTGGACTAAGGTTGGTGCACATGGAAGCACGTGGCGGTTATTGGAGCATGTTAGTCCAAATTAACATCCGGTATATGACAGACTTACTAAATTTATACAAACATGAATTGGTCGGACGAGTGAGCAGTGGGATATTTTTTACACTCGGGCATTTTGCTTTTTGGCTGGACAGAAAGGATACAAGCAAAGCTAACAAAGCTCACACTATTGGCTGGTGCGCTGTGTTTAAGAAAACATGAGAGTCCTTGTTGTTTCAGATGCTGATATTGGCGGGGCGGAGACGGTTGTTCTTGCTCAGGTAAAGGAACTTGAACGGCAGGGTGTGAATACGCGCCTTTTTGTGCCACATGAGCTTTCAAAGTTTTCAGAACACTTTCGTAACTGGAGAAGCATCTATCGGCCTCGCGGTCTAGAGTTATTATTGCGGCAGATATTGGATTTCAGACCGGACATTGTTCATTTTCACAATATCCAATGGAAACTGGGAATTGCTTGCGTGAAAATAGCCAAAGAGTCTGGAGCGAAAGTATTCTTCACTGCTCATGATACTGGATTGTTCTATCCACATAAATATTTTGGCCGGGCAAGTTTCTGGCACCAACTTCGTACACAGAGACTTAGATTCAACCCATTACGGAATTTGCTTATAAAAAAGTATGTCAGATGTGTGGACCGAATTTTCTCCGTAAGCGGTGTGCTTGGACAGGCGCTCCGTGAACATGGTTTTGAGAACACAACGCTTCATAATGGTATCAATGTTACAGAATGGGCACAGCCAGAACCATCGGCCCATGCTCCCACCGTGCTTTTTGCTGGTCGGATTTCTGGCGCCAAGGGGGCAAGTGTTCTGCCCGCCATCGAAGCTCTTGTGTGCGCCAAAGTGCCAAGTGTAAAATTTTTAGTTGTTGGTAAAGATGTGTGGGTGCCACGGGAAAAGATGCCCGAAGTGTATGCTAACACTGATGTGGTCATTGTCCCATCTGTCTATCTTGACCCATTCCCGACAGTTGTATTGGAGGCTGGAGCAAGCGCTAGGCCGGTTGTGGTTACAAATCTAGGTGGGGCCAAGGAGGCAGTGACAGACGGTGTAACTGGGTTTGTGGCCGACCCACACTCACCCCTTTTTGCTGAGCGAATTGTTGAGTTGTTGTCTAATCCAGCCAGGGCCCGAGAAATGGGGGAGTGCGCGCGGGCGCATATCACCCGCAACTTCTCTCTCGAAAAACAAGTCGCTAAGTTAATTCAATATTACAATGGATAGCCAAGATTTTTACAACCAGGAGAGTGAGCAATATTCACAGAAACGTTATGGTGGCCAGGTTGATTCATATGTTAAGTATTTTTTCAACCAGCGTTTAAATTTAGTCCTAACCATGCTCAACCGAATATCTAAGGGACGGTCAGACATGTCGTTACTTGAAGTTGGTTGCGCCGACGGAGTAGTGCTTCGGCAAACGAAACGTACTTTGTCCGAAAAATTTACCCGTCTTGTGGGTGTTGACATTGCCGAAAATATGATTGCCCGAGCTAGGATACTTTCAGTTGGAATGGGCATTGAATTTTTCAGCAAAAATCAAACGCTTAATGAAAAGTTCCACACCATTCTTTTGGTGGGATTTATGACTGGCCCGCTTATTGAATTAGAGCGAGCTTATGTAAATGAACATTTAAAGGATGGGGGATACGCCATCATTTCACTAGCTGGTAGGCACTCGCTTCAAGCCAGACTTAAGCTCCAGGATAAACCTTATTTAGCTGATTACCGCACATATCGAGAGTATCGCGAGCTATTAGAAAAAAATTTTGAAATTATCAATACGCAATACTACGGATTAGTAATTCCTAAACTTTGGCGTTTTCCAAAACTAGCGCGGTTTTTACAGCCAGCCCTTGATTCCATTGGAACTTTTTTGTTTCCGGAGCTTATGCACGAGGTTTTGTATTTGTTACGGAAGAAGTAATCACCACGAGCTACGAGTTATTCCCCGACTAACTTGGGGATCCGACCCCCAAGTTAGTCGGCTTGTCTTTGTGGAAGTAATAGATGTAAATAGCGAGGATTAAAAACCAAGATATGCCGTTTTCAATAACTGCTCCCAGAAGCCCGAACCTGCTAATTAAGACAAAAGTCAAAACAATAGTTGAGAGGTTTGAAATTACAGAAAGTTTGTAAAGAGTTTTTGTATCTTTGCGCACCTGGAAGTAAGTGCCGAAAAGTGATATGCCCGGAATGGCAATCATGCCCAACATATAGATTTGCGAGTAGAAAACAGCGTCTTGGTAGGCGGGGAAGAGCAGACGGTAAATAAGCGGAGCAGTTAGACAGTAACCGACAACCAAAAGAGCCGTGATAAGTGTCAATCTTTTTATTTTATCCAAGATACTGTTGCGAATTTTATTCGGGTCTTGGTCTGCGTATTTGGGCAGAGCAATCTGGAAGAGGTTCTTGTAAGTACCCTTAATTTGTTCGGGTATGGCAAAGGCAAAGGTGTAGAGAGCCAGTTGAGCCGCGCCAAGATAGTGGAACACTAGCACTTTGTCCAGTTGATTAGCCAGCGTGCCTAATAGGTTCATAATACTTATGTGTTTGCCGTAGCTCAAGAGCGATGCATCACTTGGGCCTGACACTTCATGCTTACGGAGGGTGTATTTAAAGAAGCCCACCGCAATGATTATTTGCGATAAATAATAAGCGAGCACGAGCGATATAGCGTTGCTTATAAAGTAGCCAGCGCCAATAAGCAAAGTAATACTTAAGGTTTGACCGATTATCCAAAAAATAGTGGCGGGACGGAAACTTTTCAGACCATAGAGATAGCTACCATACAGATTGTATGCCCCAGATACCGGAATGCTCACACCGGCAATAAAGAGCGAAATCGCCAAAAAATAATTGTTCTGAAGGAGATAGTAAATAGAGCCGATAGCTGACAACCCTAAAATTATTAAACCCCATTTTAGATAAGTGTTTTTAGCGCTTTCCAATGTACCAGTGTAACCCTTAGCCACGGCTTGGATTACTGCGCTAGTCAACCCCGTTAAACCAAGACCGGCCAGCATGCCCCCGATAGACAGAACATATTTGTAATTCCCATAGACTTCGCGAGGAAGTATTTTTGCGAATATAATGGAAAGGGCAAGGCCAGACAAAAGCGCATAAGCCTGACCGACAGATAGCCAAGAGCCCTCACGGGCAAGATATTGCAAATCGGTTTTTAGATATCTTTCTCCCAAATTAAGCGCAGATCTCCTAAAATTTTCCATAGCTCTCATATTATAGTCTGCCCGCCTTGATTGATAGTGCCTTAGCTTGGTGTTATACTCTTTCTGTTCGGAAATATGTATGAGTAAAGCATTGAGAATTATAACAATTGGCGGGGTCATGGCGTTGCCTCTGGTGGCCTTGATTGTTAGCAACAGTATGTTTTTCCCCTACATTACGGGTAAAAACTTTGCTTTCAGAATAATCGTTGAAATCATTTTCGCAGCTTTCCTCGTCCTCTCTTTATATGATTCCAGTTACCGTCCTAAACATTCATGGATATTGTTTGCTTTCGCCACATTTCTCTTAGCCACCATCCTAGGCACCATTTTTGGTATTAACCCTTACAGAAGTTTTTGGTCCAACTTTGAGAGGATGGATGGGCTTATTAACTACATACATCTCTTTGCGTATTTCTTAGTAGCCGTTTCTGTTTTAAACACAGAGAGGCTCTGGAGAATATTTTTCCAAGTATCCATGGGTGTAGCGACCTTGGTTGCCGCCTACGGAATATTGCAAATATTCGGCTTGACCAAAATAAGCCAAAGTGCCACAAGACTTGACGCAACATTTGGCAATGCCACCTACCTCGCTGTCTATATGATGTTCAATTTATTCATATCCCTAAAATTTCTTTTTGACTCCATAAAAACAAGTTGGACTAAGTGGTTGTATGGCCCACTTTCCCTTCTCTCTTTCATTATCATCTACAAAACGGCCACCAGAGGTGTGATATTGGGTACTCTCGGAGGTCTGTTTTTGGCCATGCTTATTGTTGCTTGGAAGTCTGGCCCCTCAATCAGAAAATTTGCCATAAGCGGTATATTGGCAATACTTTTGTTAGTTTCCTTGGTTCCGATTTTTAACAATTCAGATTTTGTTAAGTCCAGTCCGGTTTTGTCGCGCTTTATAGGCGGAGCCGTTCAAATAAAAAATCAACCACGATTCACTATTTGGAACATGTCATTTAAGGGTTTTCTTGAAAGACCTGTTTTTGGCTGGGGGCCAGATAATTATAATGTTGTATTCAACAAACATTTTGACCCATCATTGTGGAGGCAAGAGGTTTGGTTTGATAGGGCTCACAACGTGATACTGGACTGGTTGGTGGCTACGGGCGTTTTTGGTCTAGCGTCGTACCTTTTCTTACTTGGCTCAGCCTTTTGTCTTTTGTGGCAGAAAGTCAACAACTTTTCACTTTCCGAAAAAGCCATTTTTACAGGTCTTCTTTCAGGCTACTTTTTCCAGAATCTTTTCGTCTTTGATAATGTTACAAGTTACATCATATTTTTCGCCTTGCTTGGATATGTACATTTTCGTTCAGATGAAAGCCCTTGGCTCAAAAGTAAAATCTCTGCAGGAATAATTGGCGAAAGAATCCACAAGGTTTTTGTTTCGTATAAAGATATTTTTGCGGTTCTCATCGCTGTCGCCTTGGTCTTTGGTGTCTACTTTGTGAATGTTAAACCAATAATGGCAAACCGTCTGATGATAAGTAGTCTTTTCCCGCACAGCATAGATTCTGAACGCTTGTCTAACATTAAAAAGATTTTTGCCCTAAAAACATTCGGCTCAATGGAGACAAGAGAACAACTTTTGTTTTTACTGTCGGATGCAAGGAATCAACAAGGTCTTGACCAAGCGCTTCTCCTGAAAGCTTTGGAACTAGGCTATGACGAAATGCAAAAACAGCTTCAGGTAACCGGGAATGACGCCAGACATCAACTCTTCATGGCATCCTTCCTGCATTCTTTTGGTCGTTTTGATGATGCCCAGAAATACTATGAAAATGCCAAAGAGCTTTCACCCCGCAAGCAGATTATACTTTTCAGTCTCTCGCGTCTTTTCAGAGACCGTGGAGAACTAAACAAGGCCCTTGACCTTGCCAAGGAATCCTATGAATTAGACAGGAGCTATGATAAGGCAGTGCTAGAGTATGCAATAGCCACAATCTATACTGGAGACAACAATTTATCAAAAGAGCTTTTGACCAGTCAATATGGCTCAATATATGTGCCCGACCCAAGCCTCATCAAAGCCTATGCGGATACAAACCAGTTTTCAAAAGTGAGCAAAATTTGGGAAGAACAAATAACCAAGAATCCTAATAATGTTCAAGCCTACATCTCATTAGCGGCCAGTTACTACGCGGATGGACGAGACAGTAAGGCGATAGAAACAATTCGCAAATTAATTTTAATTGACCCGTCTAAGAAGGAGCAAAGCGAGCAACTCATTGAGCAAATAAGAAACGGTAGTCTTCCCAGAAAATAGGCAAAAGTAGGAGCATGGATGCTTACTTTGCTGACTATTGACAGAGTATGTGTTTTCTGCTAGGCTTCTCGTTGTGAGTGTTGTTCCTGTATAGAAATATCTGGGGACTCCTACGAAATCGCATAAAAGGCCCTTCGGGGTCTTTTATGTTGGCTACGAACATTGTGGGTGGTACAATGGTTACATTCTCTTTGGTCACGGCTCTCGGTCGCACTCACAAAATGATTTTTGTAGGAGCTAGCCACCGAGGGCCGTGAGCGGAGAGAAAATAATTTTTTGGGGTTATCCACACATATTTCTTGCGCGTGTATTTTTTTGCGCAGAGTGTTCTATAATTTACATAGACAAGATCACTTATTGTGATCGCGATAACTAAACACAAAGGTCGATTCTAAGAAATAAACAAAAAAGTAAAATGGCTGCAAAGAAAAAGGCAAAAGGAAAGAAGAAGCGATAATTCGGTTGACGGATACGTTTCTTTCACTTCGCAAGTCCCCGCCCCCTCCGGGAGGCGGGATTTTGCGTGTTAGACGAGTATGGCTATAAGGATGTGTTACAATTACGTCCGCATGTCATTTTTAGACAAGTTGTTCGGCAATACAAGCACCAGACGTTTCAAGGAACTAGAACCTATTGTGGCGCAAATGGGTGCTCTTGAGGGGGCTATGAAAGCTCTTTCTGCCGAGGAACTTAGGGGCGAGACCAATAAGTTGAAGAAATTACTAGAGGAAGGTAAGACGCTCGAGGATATTTTACCGGAAGCTTTTGCTTTGGTGCGCGAAGCAAGCCGACGGACACTTGGTGAGAGACATTTTGATGTTCAAGTTATCGGCGGCATTGTTTTGCACCAAAGAGGTATTGCCGAAATGAGAACCGGTGAGGGCAAAACTCTTGTGGCAACTCTACCAGCTTACCTTAATGCTCTAGGTGGGAAGGGTGTGCATATTGTTACAGTTAATGATTATCTCTCGCGTCGCGACGCAACATGGATGGGTCAAATCTACAATGCGCTGGGATTATCGGTAGGTGTTATAAATCACGAGAGTTCATATTTATATGACGAGTCGCATGTTACAGAAGAAGAAGATAAAGAACGCGACAGTGAGGGAAGTTTTAAAATTGTATATGAATATTTACGGCCTTGTAACCGGGGAGAGGCGTACAGAGCAGATATTACTTACGGCACAAACAACGAGTTTGGTTTTGATTACTTGCGGGACAATCTGGCATATCGTCCGGACTCCGTTGTTCAGCGAGAACATAATTACGCGATTGTTGACGAGGTGGACTCCATACTTATAGATGAAGCGCGGACTCCTCTAATAATCTCCGGCCCAGTGGCCGAGAGCGAGTCGCTCTATGGAACCTTCACTGGCATCGCAAATAAACTGGAAGAAGGCACGGATTACAGCAAAGACGAGAAGCAGCGTGCGATAACACTTAGTGACGCGGGGATTGAAAAGGCGGAGAAATTACTTGGCGTGGACAATATATACACAGATAAGGGCATTAAGTATGTGCATCATCTTGAGACGGCAATTAGGGCCAAGGCCCTGTTTATAAAAGAGAAGGATTATGTGGTCAAAGATGGAGAAATCGTGATTGTGGATTCTTTCACAGGGCGCTTACAGCCGGGTAGGCGCTGGAGCGAAGGGCTACATCAAGCCATTGAGTCTAAAGAGGGCGTACGGGTTCAGCAGGAGTCGCGCACATACGCTTCTATCACATTCCAAAACTACTTCCGTCTGTACAAAAAGGTGGCCGGCATGACGGGAACAGCCACAACTAGCGCCGAAGAGTTTGCCAAAGTCTATGACCTTGATGTAGTGAGTATTCCGACCAACAAACCGTCGCGGCGAGTTGACCGAAATGATTTAGTCTACCAAACAGAACATGGCAAAATGAAAGCCGTAGCTCGTGAAGTGAAGGAATTAAACAAGCGTGGCCAGCCGGTGCTCATTGGTACAGTTTCAATAGAAAAAAACGAAAAGCTTGCCGGTTATTTAACCCAAGAAGGTGTTAGACATAATGTACTTAATGCAAAAAACCACGAGAAAGAGGGCGAGATTATAGCTGAAGCGGGCAAGAAGGGCACCGTAACTGTGGCGACTAACATGGCTGGCCGTGGTGTAGATATCAAGCTTGGCGGACCACATGCGTCCAAGGAGGAAGCTGATGAAGTGAAGGAACTTGGGGGATTGTTTGTACTGGGTACAGAGCGGCACGAAGCAAGGCGGATAGACAACCAATTGCGAGGTCGGGCTGGTCGTCAAGGCGATATGGGCATGACACAGTTTTTTGTCTCGCTTGAAGATGACCTCATGCGCGTGTTTGGGAGCGGGCGGATTAAGGGCATGATGGGCAAGTTCGGTATCCCTGAAGACGAGCCGATTGAAAGTCGTTTAGTGAGCAAATCCATTGAGGGAGCTCAAGAGAAAATTGAGGGTCTACATTTTGATTCGCGTAAACATGTGCTTGAGTACGACGATGTGCTCAACTTTCAGCGCAAACTTATTTATAGTCGCCGACGTACGGCCCTCATGGGCAAAGAGGAGGAAGTGGAGAAATACCTGAAGGAACTTGTAACGAGTAGCGCGGAACTTGAAAATATAATCGAGGTCAAAAGAAAGGAGCTTGGGGGAACTTTTCTATCATCTGTCCGCCAGCTGCTTCTGCAAGTGATAGACATGCTTTGGCTTGAGCACCTGGAAGCTATGGATTACTTGCGTAGCTCTGTGCGTTTGCGGGCCTATGGCCAGCGTGACCCGCTTATTGAGTACAAACGCGAAGGTCTGGGTATGTTTAAAACCCTCGAGGCCAACTTGGTGGCTAACATAATTCACCTCCTACCAAATGTTGGCGGTATTCGCATGAATACCGAAGAGAAAAACTTGCAAGAAATTCACTCCGGCGCCGACATAATCTCTCGCCCAAACTCCAGTTTCGCCATGGCTTCGCAGGACAAGCAAAACACTCCACTTAGCCGCCCGGCGGCTAAGTGGAGTGAAGTTGGCCGTCCCACCACCGCTAATGCCATGGCGGGCAGGAACGACCCCTGCCCTTGCGGGAGTGACAAGAAATATAAGAAGTGTGGGATGGTAGGTGCGCCTGAACATAAAGGATAAAATCGGGGCATGTTTAAAGCTTTTTCAAATGACATTGTCTTTTGGGACACAGAGTTCTCAAGTTCTGACCCGTACAAAGCAGAGATAATCTCTCTTGGAATGGTCAAGTACACAGGGGATGAACTTTATTTTGAACTAGAGGTTCCAGAATATACCAGCAAGTGGGTCAAAGAGGTTGTTTTACCAATGTTGACTGATGCCAAAATTTCCCGAGAGGAGGCAAGGATGAAAATAAATGAGTTCCTTGGCGACACTAAGCCACACCTTGTAGCCGATTGGGACAAGTTTGACACAACCTTTTTGTATAAGCTTTACGATATTGGCGAACACAACCCCAAAGAGATGAAATGGAATTGGAACAGCGTGGACTTCCGCTCCGTTTTGTTTGCGTTAGGCGTTGACCCTTCAAAGATGAGCACAACTCACGAAGGTAATCTTTATCAAGAGCTTGGGATAAACCACAAAGGTTACAGAGAACACCATGCTCTTGACGATGCCAAACTTTTGCGCGATGTGTACTTGGAGCTAGAGAGACGGCGATGAAGATTTTGGAGAATGTTCTAGCCTCTTCTCTAACAACTCTTCACATAGGTGGACCAATACGATATTTGATAGAGGTGGAAAATAAACAAGGGCTTTGCGAAGGCCTCGCCTTCGCTGGCCGCCAGTCTTTGGGGGAATTGCCTGTGTTTATATTGGGGGGTGGAAGCAACATATTAGTTTCTGACCAAGGTTTCGCTGGAGTTATGATTCAACCTCTAATATTAGGGAAGGAAAAGATTTCAGAGGACAGTGTACACATCCTGCTCAGGGTAGGAGCTGGAGAAATTTTGGATGAAGTAGTTGCTTGGACGGTTGAAGATAACTGGTGGGGGCTTGAGAACATGTCGTTTGTGCCGGGCAAGCTTGGTGGGGCCATCATCCAGAACGCAGGCTGTTATGGCCAAGAGATTGCTGAAGTGGTGGAGAGTGTGGAAGTGTACGACAGGGAGAAGGAGGAGTTTAATACCTTAAGCAAGTCCCGATGCGGTTTTACTTATCGTCATAGTATTTTTAACACCAGTTACGAAGGACGCTACATCGTTACGTCAGTCAATTTGCGCTTGACTAAAGATGGATTCCCTAATTTGCAATATAAAGATGTTACTAATCATTTTGGGGATAGAGTTCCAAGTCAAAAGGAGTTAAGGGAAGCCATTGTTGGAATAAGAAAGGACAAGGGCCAAGACACTAGCCAGTTTTGGACGGCTGGTTCCTTCTTTTCAAATTTCAAATTGAACAAAGATGAATTCGAAACTTTGATCGCAAAGATTGGGTCAAACTTTAGCAAGGAGAAAGCGGAGGAGCTGCGAGATTTGGTAGAGAAAATTAAAGCGCCGTCTGACGGGGGAATGATTAAAGTATCAGCCGCCTGGATTTTAGATCAGTTACTTGGACTGAAAGGGATGAGTGTCGGAGGGGCTCAGCTTAGTTGGATGCATGTATTGAGCGTGAGGAATACCGGCAACGCCACAGCAGGGGACTGCATGGAACTTTTCAAAAAAGTGCGGAGAGTTGTGCACGAAAAAACCGGCCTGCTTGCGGTGAACGAACCCTATCTGGTGGGTTTTACAAAAGAAGAACTTGATAATTACTTCGCACTAGACTAGTTGCTCAAAGTTCAATCTTTACTATATAATATTACGTGACCGCATATAAACATATAGTATGGAAATGAAAGAAATACCAGCCATTAGAAAACGCAACAAGGTTAAATTATTATTATTGGAGTTAATTAATTCAATACGAGATGCAACCCACAATTTAGTTTTAAAGAAGGCGCAGAGGCATACAGAACTTTCTGTAGATTGGCAAACTGGCAGATACCATTTTAAGAGCTATGCAAATGTCAGTGTGGCGCGTTTACATAAGTCAAGAATGGTTAAATTCGAGAACCGTTCAGGTCGCCGTTTCCTCTATTTGACAGAGAAGGGATTGGCGGTGTTGGCAAAATATAAACTCGGCTCACTTGCACTTAAGAAACCGTGGCGTTGGGATGGGAAATGGAGACTAGTAATGTTTGACATCAAAGAACCAAAAAAGGTGAAGCGCGATTTACTCCGTAGACAACTTATTATCCTAGGTTTCATCCGCCTACAAGACAGTGTTTGGGTCTACCCTTATGAATGCAGGGAAGCATCAATCCTTATAAAAGCGGGATTACAGATGGCCGGAGAGGTCTTATATGTTACAGCAAATGAAATTGAAAATGACATTAAACTCCGAAAGCATTTCGGCCTCACTTAGTGACATATTCTGTACTATATAATAGTACGCTACCGCATTAAGACGTATAGCAAGGTGTGACAACCGTGTGATAACCGCATGTTCCAGCCAATGATTCACTCGGTCATGATAAGTCGGGGGGTTCGGGGAGTCGGCAACTTCTTTGGTCAGACTACACGTTTATTCTTGTTTGTCAATGATGCGGAAGCTTCTTACGTCTTGTACAATTCTTAAATAATGAATCAATATTTTCCTACAATTGGGCTTGAGGTGCATGCCGAGCTTAAGACGCGAACCAAGATGTTTTGCGATTCGGCCAATGACCAGAATGAGACGCGTCCGAATATCAACATTTGTCCAATTTGCACAGCACAACCGGGCACTTTGCCTACCATCAACAAACTTGCCGTTAAACACGTGCTTAAGGTGGGCGTAGCTTGTGGCTCTACACTAGCTGACTTTTCAGAATTTGACCGCAAGAATTATTTCTATCCAGATATACCCAAGGGCTACCAAATTTCCCAATACAAGTACCCATTGGTAACTGGCGGCTCGCTAAACAAAGTGGCCATTACTCGCATTCACCTTGAGGAGGATACGGCGAGCAATATCCACCTCGCGGATTATTCCCTGATTGACTTCAACCGCGCTGGTGTGCCGCTTATGGAACTGGTAACCGAGCCTGTGATCCATGATGCCAAAACGGCAGGTGCGTTTGCGCGGGAACTACAACTACTTCTTCGTTGCTTGGGTGTTAGCGAGGCCAACATGGAGAAGGGCCAGATGCGTTTAGAAGCAAACATTTCGGTAGCGCCTACGCTCGGAGGTGCGGGTTTGCTGCTCACGGACCCCAAGGGAAATTCGCGACAAACCGCACCTCCTACACTTGGCACCAAGGTGGAAGTGAAAAACATTAACTCTTTCCGGGCGCTTGAAAAAGCGATTGACTACGAGATCAAACGGCAGATTGATGAGTTGGAAAGTGGTGGCACAGTAGTGCAAGAGACACGGGGTTGGGATGATGTTAAGCAAAGGACATTTAGTCAGCGCAAGAAGGAATCAAGTCATGATTACCGCTACTTCCCCGAACCTGATTTACCCAAAATGAAACTTTCTGAAGTGCCGGAGTTCAGCGTTGAAAATTTACGCAAGGAATTACCAGAATTACCATGGCAAAAGCGTGAACGTTACGCGCGTGATTACGGTATAAAAAGTGAAGCTATGGAGAGTTACTTGGGTGATGTTGCACTAGGCAAATTTTTCGAATCCGTAGCAGTACTTTTGAATAATGACAAAGATAAAGTTAAGATTGCAAGCAATTACATCACAAGCGACCTCGTGGGTTTTGGTGTCCACGGCGATGAAACCGCCGGGAGATATTTAAGCCCCGGTGGATTTGCAAAGATGATAGACATGATAGTGGAGGGAGACCTGTCTTCTCGCGGAGCTAAGGACGTACTTCATGCTATGCTTGAGGGCGCTACACCTCTTGGCGGCCCGACCTCTGACCCCGAGCTTATCGCTAGGGAAAAGGGCTTGTTTCAGAAGCACAATGAGGGTGAATTAGCAAAAATTGTAGAACAGGTGATTGTTGATAACGATAAGGTGGTGGCTGACTATAAATCCGGCAAACAAGCTAGCCTCCAGTTCCTAATTGGCCAAGGAATGAGACTATCAAAGGGTTCTGCTAACCCCAATTTATTGCTCAAAATTCTCCTTGACAAGCTCAAGTAACTCTGCTATACTACCCGGCAGAATTCAAGGTATTTGGCATTTAACTCATTCTTTGTGGCCTTGTAGGCCAAAAGGAGTTTCCCATGACAGCGATGGCCGTTGCGTTTTCCAAGGTTATGACTCCGGAACAGATCCAGGCCGCAAGAACTGCGGCGCATGTGGAGTGGGGGCGTATAATGGGGGAGATGAAAGTGGCGGTTGAGCGCGAGCGCGAGAAGTTCGCGAAGCAACGAGCCACAGTTACTCGGGATATGACCGAGACGGAGGCCGAGGCCTACATCCGGGAGTTCGGCGGGTATGTGGAACGCACTATTATAGACCGCGATGGCAACGAGCATTTGGTAGCCTCCTGCGTTCTCTGGAGCCGCTTCCCCGATCCCGTCAAGAGCTTCGTGGACAACTCGTTCGCGAATCCGGGCGGTGTGGTGGCGGTACTCACGAGAGAGTCTGTGGATGGACACGTGGCGCACCGTGTGCATGTCGGGACATCTGTTCCTCCGGCGCACATCGCCATGCAACTCCGTTTGGCCGAGGCCAGGGAGAGAGGCATCCAGATTCCCACCGAGAGGCGCAATCAGGCGACACTGGGTGTCGAAGGTCGCACGGAGCTCGTACCCCAGTGGCATCTCGACGGAAAGCTCCTGACTTCGGCAGCCAAAAAGGAGCGCGAGTCTGTGCTCACTGCGGGGCAAGTTCTCAAGGCGGTAGTACACGCCATCGTATGTCACCAGCAGGCTTCGGGTCGCAGTACCCATGCCAATAGGCCCAAGGCCCCCTCCATTCCGGTCCAGAAGCTGGGGAAGGTGAGCAACTCCGATGGGACACTCAATCTCATTTGGACCGTGGGTGTCAATACCAAGACAGGCCAATCCCAGTGGCAGGCCCTACTCGCAGACGAGGTTGGCAAAGTTACGAGGTGTGTGGTGGACCGGGACAGTGCCAATCCCACCAAGGCCGGCGAGGTCTGGAAGAGCCGTTGCACCAGCGAGATCGCGGCGGGCATCGTGGCGTACACCTTGATCTCTCCCGTCTCCGCCTAGACAATGGTGCCTGAACCAAAGACCCCGATTGTCACACAGACAGCAAATGTGTGGCGAACGGGGTTTCTTTCTTGTCAATTTGATTTATCAAACTGAGTATCCCATGTAGCTTTAGCGAAGCGGGATTATGTTATACTTTTAATATCATGAATATGAAGTTGCGAGTTGCGATAAATGGTTTTGGGAGAATTGGCCGGGCGTTTTACAAACTTGCTTCGTTTCAGGATGACATGGAAGTAGTGGTCGTAAACGATTTGGGTGAGCAGGCAAATCTCATGTATTTACTTAAGTACGATAGCGTCTATGGCAAATGGAACAAGCCAGTTACGGCTAAGTTTATTCAGGAGTCTGACATGGCTAAATTGCCATGGCGGGATTTAAACATTGATGTCGTGGTTGAGTCAACCGGATTTTTCACCGAGTACGAAAAAGCCAAGGGTCATATTCTAGCTGGGGCCAAGCGCGTTGTTATTAGCGCCCCGGGCAAAGGAGAAGGAGATACTGTGCTTATGGGCATCAATGAAGACAAGCTTAAAACTTGCCAAATTAGTTCCAACGGCTCATGCACTACAAACGCGGCTTCACCAGTTGTCGCGATAATTGAAGAGGCGCTTGATATTGAGAAGGCCTTGCTTGATACAATACATAGTTATACCGCGAGTCAGTCAACTGTAGATGGGCCGAATAAAAAGGATTGGCGCGAGGGCAGAGCGGCGGCACACAACATTGTGCCATCCACAACTGGAGCGGCAACGAGCGTGACCAAAGCCGTGACCGGGGTGCCCTTTTTTGATGGGATATCGGTGCGTGTGCCAGTCTTGGTGGGTTCGTATGTTGACCTGACTTTTGTTACCGAAAAGAATACCAACAAAGAAGGGGTGAATGAAATATTACGCAAGGCCGCGGAGCAGGAACGTTGGCGTGGAATCTTCAAAGTGAGCGAAGAGCCACTCGTTTCAAGCGATATTATTGGCGACTCCTATGCCTCAATCGCCGATTTGGCCATGACCCGAGTGGTTGGCGGTAACTTAGTCAAAGTGCTTGCCTGGTACGACAACGAAGTGGGTTATGCCAATACACTAGTCCGACATGTAGCCAAATTTGGCGCGTATATTAAGATTCCCATTAACACACCTATTAATACTTCGGCATGATAATCATTCCATCTATAATTGCCAAAGATTTTTTGGATGTTGAGTACAAACTAAAACAAGTTAGTAGCGTGGCCAAATGGGCACATTTAGATGTTGTAGATGGCGAATTTGCTTTGCCTGCCACTTGGCCATTCATCTGCGATGATATTGACGAGGAGATTAAACAGCTTTCTAACCTGCCGAAGGAGCCAAAAATAGGCCTGCACCTGATGGTAAGCGACCCCCAAGAATATCTGGATGAATGGATTGACACACCAGTTTCGCGGATTATTGTTCAGTACGAATCACCAGAGCATACCAGCAATGCCTTGGCCGTGCTTGACATGAGTACGGTTGAATCAGGCATCGTCCTCGGTTTTGACACCCCTGTCTCGGTCCTAGCCGAGTTCCCGGAGAAGATAAAATTTGTCCAACTTATGAGTATAAATAAAATTGGCCACTACGGCGAGCACTTTCAAAATGAAGTGTTGGTTAAGATTAAGGAGGCAAAAAAGTTTAACCCCAATATGATTATTTCAGTTGATGGAGGTATCAAAGAAGAGCACTTAGCTATGCTCAAGAAAGCTGGTGCTGACCAAGTGGTCATGGGTAGCGCTATTTTTGAAGCAAATGATCCCGTTGGAGAATTAAAACGATTACAAAACCTAGTACCTAAGGATTAATACCCAAAACTGTGTCATATTTACACGATGAAAAAATAAAGTTTTTGGAACAAAAGGCGCGGGAGATTCGTGTGTCAACCATTGAATCGCTCATTGAGGCAGGGAGTGGGCACACGGCCGGGCCACTTGACATGGCCGATGTTTTTACAACCCTCTTTTTTCATACACTCAAGCATAACCCCAAACGACCCGACTGGAAGGAGCGCGATTTGCTCGTGCTCTCTAACGGCCACATTTGTCCTGTTTATTACGCCACCTTGGCTCACGCGGGCTACTTTCCGATTGAGGAGCTTAAAACCTTGCGCAAGTTCGGCTCGCGTTTACAAGGCCATCCACATAGAGATTTTCTGCCATTTCTTGAGACCAGTTCCGGACCGCTCGGGTCTGGGCTCTCGCAGGCGATTGGCATGGCTCTAGCGTTGAGAATTGACGCTGGCGAAGGCATGCGCGGCCCCGTCTCTGGCGGGGTAAATTTTGACTCACATCGTTATATCTACTGTCTGATGAGTGATGGCGAGCATGACGAAGGTAATACATGGGAAGGCATTATGCTTGCCGCCAAGTACAAAGTACACAATCTCATTGCCATTGTTGACCGTAATAATATCCAGATAGACGGCAACACAGAAGACGTTATGCCCTTAGAGCCACTGGCTGATAAGTGGCGAGCTTTCGGCTGGCACGTCCAAGAGGTTGATGGCCACAACTATTATGATATTAACATGGCCGTTGACCGGGCCAAGGCCGTCTTTGAGAAGCCGTCAGTTGTTATTGCTTACACAATTTCCGGCAAAGGTGTGCAAGAAATAGAAGGGGATTATCGCTGGCATGGTGTCCCGCCCGGCAAAGGCCCCGAAAACGTCTGGAAAAAAGAGGACCAAGGCCCGGCGATGTTAAGGGAACTGCGCACACTTAGTGGTAAAATAAGAGCAGAACATCACTAACTAATACTTAGTACTTAACAACTAACACCTAATTCTTATGGCAGATTTTAAAAAAGACGACAAGAAACCTAAACCCAAATCAAGCAGTCCGTGGGGAATGATAATAATAGTCTTATTGGTTTCCTCCGCTTTGGGGAAATTAGGTTTTGGCGGCACTGGTAACAATGCTACCTCAACAGCAAAGACCGCTAGCTCCACGATTCCCCTTAATAATCCATCTATAATCCTAGGTCAATAAGATGCTTGTCCGCGAGCAGTACACGAACCCCCTCCTTCGCCAAGGCTCCGCAGAACAAGCCAAAGTTTATGTTGGTTAGAGAACAATATTCAAATCCCCTTATGTTTGAGCGGGATGTGGAGGAAGTGCCCATTCGTAAAGGCTTTGGTTCAGGGTTGCTTCTGGCGGGAGAGAAAGATGAGAATGTAGTTGGCTTGTGCGCCGACCTTACCGAGAGCACTCAAATGCATCACTTCGCCAAGAAATTTCCAAACAGATATTTTGAAGTGGGAGTGGCCGAGCAAAACTTGGTAACAGTGGCAAGCGGCCTTGCTCGCATGGGCAAAATCCCCTTCTGTTCGTCGTACGCAGTGTTTAGCCCGGGGCGCAATTGGGAACAAATCCGTACGACTATCACTTACAACAATGTACCCGTCAAGATTGTTGGTTCGCACGCAGGTATTAGCGTTGGCCCAGATGGTGGCACTCACCAAGCCATTGAAGACATTGCGCTTATGCGGGTTTTGCCGCGAGTGGTGGTAGTCGTGCCCTGCGATGCTATTGAGGCAGAGAAGGCGACTCTTGCCTTGGCCACAAGTGGTACGCCAGCGTACTTGCGTTTGGCTCGCGAAAAGACACCTATCGTTACTACGTCCGAGTCGCCATTTGAACTCGGTAAGGCAAATTTACTCTGGGATTCGCTAGAACCTAAGGTGGCGATAATCGCCTGCGGAGGATTAGTCCATAACGCACTCCTTGCCGCGAGCGAACTTACTCACCAAGGTATGAGCGTGCTTGTTCTGAATTGCCACACCATTAAGCCAATAGACGAGAAGGCGTTAATGGAAGTCGCCAAACGTGCAGGTGCTGTTGTTACCGTTGAGGAACATCAAATTGCCGGAGGCTTAGGTTCAGCTGTGGCCGAGGTGCTTGCTCGTAAATATCCCGTCCCAATGGAATTTGTGGGAATAGAAGATGTGTATGGTCAATCGGGTGAGCCGGCCGAGCTGGTGGAGCACTTTGGCCTTGGCGTCAAAGGTATCATGGAAAGGGTGCGCAAAGTAGTTAAGCGCAAAACAAAAATATATGAAAATTAAACCTGGCATATACTTGCATTCCAAATCGGGGGCCAAGGTGAAAGTGTATTTTGTCGCTAAGCATTCAGAATCACTGGAGGAAATGATTGTGTATGAACATTTAGACGATCATCCCATCGGTAAGTTATGGGTCCGCCCAGCTTCAATGTGGAATGAAGAAGTTGAGATAGACGCTGAACGCAAGCCCCGCTTCATCTTGCAAAGCCCGATTTAGTTTTATTTAGAGCGTAACTCATTTAATATTTTTAACACCAACATTTTGCAAAAAGCTACAATAAGAAAATCAAAAACAAAGCTAGCTATTTTTGCTAACATTTGTATATGAAATTGGCGGAGATTATTACCAATGTGAAGGGGTTGGATTTGCCAGAAGGATCGTACATTGTTTTCGGGGCGGGCCCACTGGCGGCCGCTGGTATACGCGAGACTAGTGACATCGATCTTTATGTTACCGCGGCGGTCCAGGCCCAGAAGTTAAAAGAAGGCTGGCAGTTTCTGGACAAAGGTGGCCGAGATATTCCTCTTGTGCATGATATTTTTGAAATGCACATTAATTGGAATTTCGGCACAGCTTACAATCCCTCATTTACCGAGTTGCAAGCTACCACCAAAATAATTGAGGGTGTACCCTTTGCTTCACTTATTGAAGTGTATAAGTGGAAAGTGGCCAGTGCCAGACCTAAAGACTTAGCCGACATCGCTCTCATTGATGCGTATCTCGCATGTGCGAAATAGTATGTTATGATGACTATAATGAATAAAAATAATTTCAATCAGACTAAGTTGGATAAGGAGGGAAAATATTTAGTGGGCGCCAATTATGACGGGTCGGCTTTTGCACCTTACGATGATTGCGCGGTTTGCCGACTTGAGAAAAAGTGCAAGGTGGAGGGCAGGGTGCCAACCGAAGGTGAACTCATGTTCGCCATGTTTGAAGCCAGTCAACCAAAAACTCAAAATTAACATTTTGCAAAATGCTATAATTTGGTCATGGCCATTGATTTTAGGAAAACTGAAAGGGTGGTGAAAGGATTCGCCAATCACAATCGGCTGAAAATTCTGGAGTTACTAAGTGCCAAGGCGGAACTTTCAGTGAGTGACATCACAGAGAAACTCAAGATCGGCTATGAGAATGCATCCGACCACATTCGTAAGCTTGAGATTGCAGGCCTGGTAATGAAACGCAACGATGGTCCGTATGTACTCCACAAACTGACACCTCGGGCTAACTCTATTCTAGTATTTTGCAAAAAGCTACAATGAGCAAAGCTAAGTACTTAACATCCTAAAACATAAAGGTTTCTAGGAAGGAAAGTTGGCCAGAAACGTATTTCTATGTGATATAGTTATAGTTAAAGAACAGAAGAGTAATGGAAGTTTGGAATAAAAAATGCCTCCGAAATGGAAATACATAATCGCGCTCCTTCTTGCAATTGCAAGTAATGTTATAAGCGTGTCGCCTTTCACGAGAGGCTGGCCAAACGCATATTTTCTAGTGGGTGTTGCATTTTCTATTTTTGTAATTGTAATGCTTTATAAACGGCGCAAGGAATTACGGAGAGGTTGGATCAAGGTTGTTTATTCTATAATTCTTACTTTGTTGATTATAACAATGGCCACCATGGTTAGTTCCATCCTGTTCGTGCTCGGAGTGTTTGCTTTTACTCCAAACATTGGACTTGACGACTTCGCCGGACTTCTCTGGCTTTACCCCGCACTCTTTGGCATGATCCATTTCTGGATTATGGTTATCTCAACTCCAATCTTTGTCGTATACGAAACTGTAATTTCAAAGAATCGTTTATAACATTCCAACATTCGCTAGAATGTTGGAATGTTAATAAATGTTAAGGATAATTGTTGTGTAGTGGTTAGGTGGTAAAATGGGGGAATGAGATTCTTAACCTTATATGGAGAGACTACAGCTGAAGCGGTGCATGAATTTGCCGAAAAACGAGGTCTGCTTGACAAGTTACCCCAGCAATACAAGCATCCGCGGGAAGATTACTTGATAGCATCGGAGAATCCGCCGGTTTTTGTCCTTGCCGATGGGGTTACTCTTGATTTTAGGAAGTTTGTTAAGAATGGAATTAGGTATCCCAATCCTTCGCCTGCCCTAGAAGTGGCAAGAATTTTTTGCCAGGCGGTGGTCAGAAGCGCTCAAGAAACATATGATTTGTCAGCGGATAATGCTATCAAGCAGGTTTTCACAGAGGCCAATGCCGAGGTTGCAAAATACAACAAGAAGTTAGGTAAGAGTGAGTACGCAGGCAATCCGACTGGCTATTACGCCGCCACTGGCGCCTTCGCGATTATTAAGGAAGGGCGCGTCTATTGGGCACGCATCTGTGATTCCTTCGTGGCCCATTTTGATAAAAACATGAAATTGCTCCACATGACTTCCGGGTCCTGCCAACCATATGCCGTCATTAATGGCGAGGAGCGAATGATTGAGCAAGTTAATTTTGGGGCGTACGAATTAAGCGAGAGCGATAGGGTTTGTGTTTTTACGGACGGCTTTGAGGGATACATGAAGAATGACAGCTTCCTGAACATTTTGGGAATATGGGACAAATCGCTTGAGGCTCGTGTTACAAACTTTGAAAAAGAGATGAATGCAAAAAATCCGGAAGTTTATGGTCACGAACGTTCACTTATTGTTGTGCTAGTGTAGAATACAATAATAAAACGATATGAAGATTAACGCCCTTGATTTTGGGGAAGGAGATAAAATTCCAAAAGAGTACACCTGCGATGGTGAGGGGGTTAGCCCGGCACTCGTTTGGGAGGAGGTGCCTGATGGCACCAAGTCATTTGCGTTGATTGTGGATGACCCGGATATTCCCGACATTGTTAAGAAAAGATTGGGCATAGAAAAGTTTGACCACTGGGTTTTGTACAACATACCCATCGATTGTCGTGCCGTGCCAAGAGGCGAGAAGGTCGGCCTTGGGGGATTTAACTCAAGCGGTGATACTAAATACACTGGTCCTTGCCCGCCAGACCGCGAGCATCGCTATTTCTTCAAGCTTTATGCTCTTGATACTTTATTTGACCGAGGTCCTGGAGCTACATCATTTAAGTTAGAGAAACTTATGTCTGGTCATATTTTAGCCACAGCCACTCTCATTGCTTGCTATGAGCGCCCAAAGTAATTTTGTGCTAAGATTACACTTCATTACTATTCAAACACTATTAATTTATGATTAAGATAAAAATTATTGCTGGCTCCACGCGACCTGGCCGTTTCAACACCCAGCCAGTCAAGTGGTTGGCCGAAATAGCTAAAAAGCGAACTGATATGGCTGTGGAGGTTCTAGATTTGGCCGAGATTAACCTGCCGATATATGACGAAGCTATACCAGCGATGTTTAAGAAGTACGACAAAGAGCATACAAAGAAGTGGTCCACGATGATAGATGAGGCAGACGGCTTTGTGATAGTAACCCCCGAATACAATCACTCAATTCCAGGCGCAATTAAGAACGCCATAGATTTTCTAAATCAAGAATGGGCTTACAAGCCCGTATCCTTTGTTAGTTACGGTTCTCTGGCTGGTGGCTCGCGAGCCGTGGAGCATTTGCGGGGAGTAGCTGGGGAACTGAAGATGTATGATTTGCGCGAGCAACTTATGTTACCAAACTACTGGGAGAATCTTGATGACAAGGGTAGCTATAAATTTACCGAAATTCAGGCAAAAAGCGCTAACGCAATACTAGACTCACTAGTATTTTGGGCGGGCGTGATGAAGGATGCCAGAGCTAAAGTGGAAATAAAATAAACCAGAATTTTTCACCGAAAAAGGCGCATAACTTCCCTGTGGCGGAAGCATGTTACAAGATGGTCGCCCACGAGGCCGGCGCCCTGCATGAAGGCGTAACAGATTGTTGTGCCCACAAATTTGAAACCACGCTTCTTCAGGTCTTTGCTCATGGTGTCTGATTCCTTGGAATGTGAGCGCAGGTGGGATTGATTCTTCCACTTATTCACGATTGGTTTGCCTCCAACAAACTGCCACAAATAATTGGCGAAAGTGCCGAAGTCTTTTTGTATTGCCAAATACGCACTAGCGTTTGATATTGTCGCTTTAATTTTCAACCTGTTGCGGATTATGCCAGTGTCTTTCATCAGTCTCGTTACATCAGATGCCTTAAACTTGGCAATGAGCTTGGGATTAAACTTGGCAAAGGCTTTGCGAAAGCCTGCTCTCTTGTGCAATACAATCTGCCAAGAGAGTCCGGCTTGGAAAGTGTCCAGCACAACATACTCAAAAAGTTTCTTGTCGTCGTGGCAGGGCACACCCCATTCCGTGTCGTGGTAACGGAGCATTTGCTCGTCGTTCCCCGGCCAAGCGCAACGAGCTAGTTTATTCATCCCATTACTTGTTTATTCACCTTGACAGTGTAGCCAATCTTTGCCTTTTATGCTAATCTAGTGTTTGGGAAAGGAGGTCCCATGAGAGCAAAGGGCGGGAATGGCCACAAGAAACGGCTTGCGTTACCAGAGCCGGTGTCCACACTTGACGCGGAGGCCATCACAATCTTGCGTGGTGAGGCTACCATGGAAGATGTGCTGGCAATGATAAGTAGCGAAGCTACCTATCTGGATGTGATAGGTGGCTTTAGGGAGCCCGTTCCCGTCGCGCGGAGTCGCTGATGACGGTGGCCGACCCTCAACCACTAGAGCGCGACGGAATTCTCCCGTCGCGCTCAAACAATTTGAGCAGTCGGTCTAAATATATTGCGAATCATCGGAGGGGGTTTCTTTCCATGCTTGGTGATAAAGTAAAAAGTAACTGGTAATTAAAACCTTGCTATTCTCGTAATTACTGATAGTCTTTACATATTGTTCAATAGGTAATCTTATTAATTCAATAAGTAAACATATGGCAGGTTTTGACAGAGGTAATAGAGGTGGCGGGGGTGGGGGATTTAAACCTAGAGGAGGCGGTTTTAGGTCGGGAAATGACAGACCCAAAGAGATGCACGATGCTACTTGTAGTAGCTGTGGCAATGCCTGCCAAGTGCCTTTTAGGCCGACAGGCGACAAGCCAGTTTTCTGTCGTGACTGCTTCGCCAAACAAGGCGGTGGCCGAGAGCTTGGCCGACAAGCGGGCGATAGGGGCAATAGTCGTGGTTTTGAAGGAGACTCGCCCCGCTATGGCGGGGGTGCGCCCATGCGTTCGAGCGCGCCGTACCAAGCACCCAGCTTTGTGGCGACAAGTAACGCTGGCAATAACGAGCTCAAAAAACAACTTGAACAAATAAACGTAAAACTCGAACGCCTTATCTTGGCCGTGCAGGCATTAGCTCAAGCGCAACAGTCAGCCAAACTAACAGCACCAGTTGACAACAAGTCGATAGATGTAGTTCTAAGGGATGCCAAAAAGTCAGCCACTAAAAAGGCAACAAAGAAAGTAAGTAAGAAGCAATAACTGACCTTGCCATCCGGACACCACATTTGCCTTATCAAAACTTTCCCATCCTAGTCTGCTGAAGTTTAATGAGAGGTTATTTTTATATGGATCCCACTGATTTTTGGGGTTAGAAAAAAATGTAAGGCCTAGCTTTTCTCTCCCAAGAGAGCACTGCTAGGCCTGTGAGGATGACGATGGTTAGAATCCGGCGTGCTGTTTTCGGAGCCGAAGGAAGGCGGGGAAAAGTTCCTGATCCATCCCCGCCTGGGTGGTGATGAGGTCGAAGAGGAGACGCGGCATGGCGAACCCAGAGAACTCGTTACGGATTCATGCCTGCTTCCGCGCGACGAACTCACGCCCTTTCCCGACATCCGTATTCACTGGAACGTTCTTCTTGCAGAGCGGACAAGTTGCCTCATCCCATGCGTCGAGCTTCACGTTCACGAGTGATGTGAGTTTCGGAACATCGGCCACGTCTTGTGGCGTGATTCCTCCGCGGTTGCACAGAACGCCGAGACCGATGACATTGCCACCGATTGCTCGCGTGGCTTCGACTACTTTCTTGGCAGAGCCACCAGTAGTGAGAACATCTTCAACCACCAGAACATTCTTGCCAGCGATGAGTTTGTCGTAGCCACGCTTGATTACGAAGGTGTCTCCGCCTTCGGACTTCTCGGCGTAGACACCAAACACTTCGTGGCCATTCATCTCGGAGAGATGATGCGCCGTCCACTGCGACAGAATCACGCCACCGATTGCTGGCGCGATTACAACTTCCACCTTGTCGTCCGCAAACCGCTCGGCGATTGCGCGGCAGAGGCGAGACGTTTCCGCGGTATGCGGATAGACCGCATCTTTGTTGACGTACGCCATGCCGTGCTTGCCGGACGTGTAGACGATGTGGCTGTCGGCGATGACCGCTCCGACTTTTCCGAGGACTTGTAGAACTTCTTGCTCGTTCATGGTTTCTCCTTTCTATCGGTACTGGTTGATGAGATCACGGAGATTCTCAGTTTCGCGGCGGGTCGCTTCCGCGAAGTCCGCGCCCTTCGAGGCGAAGATGATGCCGCGCGAGGAGTTGACGATAATGCCCTGTCCGCGACTGTCCTTGCCAGCTGAAACAGTTTTCTCCACGTCGCCGCCTTGCGCGCCAATGCCCGGAATGAGAATCGGCATGTCACCAACGATCTCGCGCACTTCACGGAGTTCATCTGGGTACGTTGCACCGACGACGAGTGCGCAGTTGCCGTTCTTGTTCCAGTGGTTGGCTACACGGAGCGCAACATACTGATAGAGCGGCATCGTGATCGGATCGTTCGGAATGTCGCGAGTGCATTCGCCCGTGAACTCGTTGTAGAAAAGCGCTTGGCACTCTTCCTCGGTGAGATATACATGCTGATCCTGAAACTCGCCTGCGCCCGGATTGGAAGTGCGACAAAGTACGATGACACCTTTCTCCGCTCGCGCGAGAAACGGCTGAAGTGCTTCTGCCCCAAGATACGGATGAACCGTGATAGCGTCCGCACGCAGAAAGCCGAACGCCGCATCCACATAGCCAGCGTTAGTGTTGCCGATGTCCGCACGCTTGGCGTCGAGAACCACAGGAACATCCGGCGCTAGCCGCTGGATGTCCGCGATGGTTCGTTGCAAAGCACCGATGCCCTCGTCGCCGTGCGCCTCGTAAAACGCAGGATTCGGCTTGTAGGCGCATACGATGTCTCTCGTCGCTTCCACGATTGCGTGGTTGAACGCGACGATACACTCTGTGGCGAGTCTATCGCCACGCAGAGATTCAGGACCCCGTCTAGGATCGTCCATGACACCCCTGACTACACATTCGGGAATCTTGCCGAACTTGCTATCGAGTCCGACGCAAACGAAGTTGCCGCGAGACCATTGAGCCTCCAGCATTTGTCGGAAGTTTCTGTTGTTCATGTCGTTTCTCTCCTTTTTTGGTTGGGAATGTACAATCCCAGCCCGACTATCGGGTTGGCTACTAAAGGTATATTAGCGGAAATGTCAAGAAAAATCAAAAACAAGGTAATTAGTGCGAAACGTAACCAAAATGGATGCTGATAAACAACTTGAACAGGTTCTAGTTCCAATGATTAAATCTGTACTCAACTGTTACCACAAGATAGCTACTGGCAAGGAAAAAGATCGTGTTTGTGGATTGGTTACTCGCAAAAGCAAGGTGAACGGGTGTACAATTTACTCGTATGGATATGCTTTCTTTATTGCAAACAAAACCCGTTTTGATAGGACTACATCTCGGTTTTGCCATCATAGGTATTGACGCTTTCCTGTGGCTTCTGGGCAAGTTTTGGGACAAGGGTGGTTCCATTAAGAGTCGCGCCATCACTGCGTTTGTCGGCCTAGTTTCTTTCATTGCAAGCTGGATTGCCGGTGGCTATTATTACGTAGTTTTCTACGGCTCATTGGTCAAGCCCGTTATCAAAGCGGGTCTCGCCCCCTGGGCTCACAATATTGTTATGGAGGTAAAGGAGCACATTTTCCTATTTATCATTCCCATGGCCACAACCGTTTTCTTTCTCACCCTGCTCTCTGATGATGAGATGGAGAAGTTGGGTGTGCGA